>Ga0164243_10000186_pt1 | contig 143320 bp, 122 predicted proteins | sample OricompcompostOP_FD_108781 | JGI IMG/M metagenome (GOLD analysis project Ga0164243, IMG submission 108781) | Organic Plus compost microbial communities from Emeryville, California, USA - Original compost - Organic plus compost (OP) | ecosystem: Engineered > Solid waste > Mixed feedstock >...
CCACCTTGCCGCCGGCACGTCCCGGCCGGTCCTCGGCATCCACGCGCAAGCCCAGGCGACCCCGAGCTCCCCGTCTTCCCGCCCGGCGCTTCGTCGGCACCGCGTGCTGTCGGCGGGAACGGGACAGAGTATGGCACAGGTTTTCGGGGCGGGGATAAGTGGGATAGATTTTGGGTGTTCGGTGAGGACAGGTTGAGGGATTGAGAGGGATCGATAGACCCTGCTCGACTTCACCCCCCTCCCAACCTCCCCCGCAAGGGGGGAGGTGCCGTTCCGAGTATTGGGAGATGACTGAGCAACAGCCTCGATGAGCACCCTCCCCCTTGCGGGGAGGGTTGGGGAGGGGGTGAGACCAAGCAGGATGTCTGCTTATTCCTTGCTCCCTCAACGCCGCGTGACGAGATGGGAGTTGTCGAAAGCTTCGCAAGAAAGCTGGGCCCCGGCGCAAGGCCGGGGAGGACTCGTGGTGAGATGAGAGAAACTCACCAAGTTTGAGTTTTTAACTTCGATCCAAGAACGGGTCCTCCCCGGATTTAATCCGGGGTCCAGCTTGTTGAATAACGGCCCCTATTTCTCGCGGCTGACGACTTCCGGGATCAGGCCCTTGGGGGCGTAGCGCAGGGCCAGGGTGATGATGACGCCCAACAGGAACACGCGCATCTGCAGCGAGCGCGACTGGATGTCGGGGATTTCGCCCCAGCCGAAGCTTTGCGACCAGTGGCTGATCGTCGAGAACAAAGCCTGGCTCGCGGGATCCGAGATCGTCCAGACGATGTAGAGGAAAACCGCGCCGAACAGCGCGCCCCAATTGTTGCCGGCGCCGCCGACGATAATCATCACCCAGAAAAAGAACGTGTGGTTGATCGGCTGGTAGCTCGACGGATCGAAGATCTGGGCGAACGACACCAGGATCGCCCCGCCCACGCCCATCAGGATCGAGCCGAAGACGAAGATTTCGAGCTGGCGGGCTTTTACGTCCTTGCCCATCGAAGCGGCGGCCGTATCGTTGTCACGGATGGCCCGCATCATGCGGCCCCATGGCCCGCCATAGGCGCGCGAGATGAGGAATACCGCGAGCGCCAGCACCGCAACGGCAAGGATCAAAAAGCTGCCGCGCGCCAGGACGAACGAATTGGAGACATCGATCCCGCGCGCCTGGAAATCCTGCGGCAGCGGCACCGGCCAGGAGATCGGCGACACGGTGAGCGTGCCGCGCGTCAGCCAGTCCATGTTCTTGATCAGCGCCCGCAAAATTTCGGAAATGCCGATCGTCGCGATGGCGAGATAGTCGGTCCTGAGGCCGAGGCTGATGCGCCCGACGAAAATGGCGATGACCGCCGCCACCGCACCGCCGAAGATCCAGCCGATGACCGGATGCAGGCCGAGCCCGCCGACGAAGCCGGCATTGGTTTCGATATAGGCGGCGGCCGGATCGATCTGGCTGCGATAGATGACGTAGCCGATGAACCAGGCGGCAACGATCAGCGTGCCGCGCCAGGCGCCGGTAATGCCGAGGCGATCGACCTGCCGCGCCCCCAGGACCAGCGCCGCCCCGAAGACCGCCGCGATCACCGCCCGCATGAGCAGCAGCGGGCCGTCGGAATTCCAGAAATCCGGATTGACCGGAAACGAGATGAAGGTGACGGCCGCCCCGCCGACCATCAGGAAACCCATGATGGCGAAGTTGAATAGGCCACCATAGCCCCACTGGATGTTGAGGCCGGTGGCGATCAGCGCATAGGCGGCGCATTCGACCATGAGGCGCGTCGTGAACGGAGCGCCCATCACCACGCCGACGGCGAGGATGAGGACGAAGAGGCCCGCAAACAGGATGGAGGCGCGCGCGATCATGTCGAGGCCCCCTTGAAGATACCGGTGGGCCGGACCAGCAGCACGACGACGAGGATGACGAAGGCGACGGTGAGCTTGTATTCGGTTGGCACCAGCGACAGGTCGGGCGGCACTGCGAACGGGATGATGCCCTGCAAGGGCCGGAGCAGGATCGACCAGTTGAAGACGGCGAGCGTTTCGGCAAAGCCGACGAGGAACCCGCCGGCAATGGCGCCGTAGGACTGGCCAAGGCCGCCGACGATGGCGGCGGCGAAGATCGGCAGGATGATGTTGAAGGCGAGGTCGGGCTTCAGCGTCACGTCGAGCGCCAGCATGGTGCCGGCCATGCAGGCGAGCGCCCCGGCGATGATCCAGGTGACGCGCACGACGAGCGCGGTGTTGATGCCCGAAACCTGCGCCAGGTCGGCATTGTCGGCCATGGCGCGCATGGCCTTGCCGAGCCGCGAGCGGGTGAGGAAGAAATGCAGCGCCACCACCGCGACGACGGTGACGATGATCATCAGCAATTGCGGCTGCGTCAGCGTGATCGGGCGCGAGGCGCCCATCCAGCCGGCATCGATGCGGATGATGGATTTGGTTTCGGTCTCGAAGAACGAATAGGAGCCTGTGCCGAAGAACAGCCGCACCAGGCCCTGGCTGATCAGCGTCACGCCGATCGAGGCGATGAGGAGCGTCACCGGCTTGGCGCCGCGCTTGCGCAAGGGCGCATAGAACACCTTGTCGATGCCGAGCGACAGCACCGCCAGGATGACCATGGCGATCGGCAGGACCAGAAAGCCCGTCGGCACCGGCGCCGAAATGCCGTAATGGGCAAAGAGCAGCGCCAGGAGGAAGGCGGTGAAGGCGCCGAGCGTCATCAGCTCGGAATGGGCGAAATGCGCAAAGCGCAGAATGCCGAAGATCAGCGTGATGCCGATGGCGCCGAGCGCATAGATGGAGCCGAGCACGGCGCCCGAGATCAGCACCTTGTTGATGAAGAAGACCAGTTCGTCCATTTTTGCCTCAGCCCCCCAAAAAGCTTCTGGCGACTTCGGGATCGGCGATGAGTTCCGGGCCGGTCCCGGTAAAGCGGTTCTGCCCGGAGGCGAGCACGAAACCCTTCGAGGCGAAAGCCAAAGCCTGGCGCGCGTTCTGCTCGACCATCAGGATGGCAACGCCTTCCTTGTTGACGCGCGTAATGGTCTCGAAGATTTCGAGGACGTAGCGCGGCGACAGCCCCGCCGAAGGTTCGTCCAGCATCAAAAGGCGCGGCTTGCTCATCAGCGCTCGGCCCATCGCCACCATCTGGCGCTGGCCGCCGGAAAGCTCGCCTGCCTTCTGGTGGCGCTTTTCCTTCAGCGGCGGGAACATTTCGTAGATCCATGCGAGCGTGCCCGAAAAATCATCGCGGCGCGTGAAGGCGCCCATCTCTAGGTTTTCCTCGACGCTCATCGAGGTGAAGACGTTCTTTTCCTGCGGCACGAAGGAGAGGCCCTTGGGCACCAGCCGGTCGGGCAGGGAATTGGCGATCTCCTCGCCATCGAAAAGGATTTCGCCGTCGGTGACTTTCAACAGGCCGAAGATCGCCTTGAGCGTCGTCGACTTGCCGGCCCCGTTCGGGCCGACGATGACGCCGATATCGGTCTGCTCGATGGCGATGTCGACGCCGTTGAGGATGGGCGCGCCGCCATAGCCGCCCACGACCTTCTTCAATTCTATGAGAGCCATCAGGCGGCCTCCACCGGAGCGCCGAAATAGGCCTCGATGATCTCCGGATTGGCGCGGATCTCCTCCATCGGCCCCTGTGCGATGACGCGGCCCTCGGCCATCACGATCACCGGATCGCACAGCCGCCCGATCAGGTCCATGTCGTGCTCGATGACGAAGAACGTATAGCCGAGCTCGGCATTCATGCGCTCGATATTGGCGGCCAGGTCCTGCAGCAGCGTCTTGTTGACGCCCGCCGCCACCTCGTCGAGCAGGACGACATGGGCATCGACCATCATCGTGCGCCCCAGTTCCAGCAGCTTTTTCTGGCCGCCCGACAGGTTCCCGGCGAGCTCGTTCCTGACGTGGCCGAGCTTTAAAAAGTCGATGACGTCGAGCGCCTTCTGGCGCACGTGCTGCTCGCGCGAACGCACCAGGCCCGGCCGGAACCAGGCATTGGCGAGATGCTCGCCCGGCTGGTCGCTCGGCACCATCATCAGGTTCTCGAGCGCCGTCATGTTGGAAAATTCGTGCGCGATCTGGAAGGTGCGCAACAGGCCGAGCCGGAACAGCTTGTGCGGCGGCAGGCCGGCGACGTCGCGCCCATCGAAGACGATGGAGCCGCTGTCCGGCGTGATGTTGCCGGCGACCATGTTGAAGAGGGTCGACTTGCCGGCGCCGTTCGGCCCGATGAGGCCGGTGATGGAGCCGCGCTCGACCTGCAGCGAACAATCGTTGACGGCGGTGAGACCGCCAAAGCGTTTGGTGACGTTCCTGACGTCGATGACTGCGTCGAAGGACACTAATCCCGTTCCTGAGCCTGACCTGTTGATCTCCCGGTATGCTCCGGGTTGATTTTGCCGCATCTGTTCACAAGCGGCCCTCACGGTCAATGGCGGGTTAACCGGGCTACTGCCCCCTCACCCGTCTCGGCCTTGCGGCCGATCCACCCTCTCCCACAAGGGGCGAGGGAGTGACCTGGCACGATCTCGCCCCAGCCCTCCTTCTCCCCTCGTGGGAGAAGGTGCCGGCGCAGCCGGCGGATGAGGGGGTCAGCCGCGCTCCAAAGCCGCCAGCACGGCATCGGCGGTGGAGCGGTTGACGGCGAACAGCGTGTTGTAGAGCGTTGCCAGCCGCGTCAGCGCCTTGACATCGACATCGTGTGGCAGCGCCGTCAGCGGGTCCTGAAAGAAGATCAGCGCATCGAGCCGCTCCTCGGCGATCATGGCGCCGAGCTGCGCATCGCCGCCCAACGGCCCGCTCTTCAGACAAGTGACGGGCAGCCCGGTGCCCGCGATGATGCGGGCGCCGGTCGTGCCGGTGCCGAAGAGCGCGTGCCGGCGCAGGGCCTCGATATTGCTGCCCGCCCAGGCGACGAGGTCGTCCTTCTTGTCGTCATGGGCAACGAGCCCGATCACCGCCATCGGCGTCTCTCCTCTTTCGATCAGTCCTAGAACTCTTCCCAGGAGCTGTCGACGGCGGCATTGCCTTCGGCGAGATAGGAGCGGGCGACCTTGCCGAGTTTCGTCTTGAACTCGCGCCGCACCGCCGCCGGCGCTTCCGGGATCGCCGCAACGCTGCCGCCATTGGCGATGGTGAAGATATCGACGATCGTATCGAGGTCGCGCGCCTGCGCCTCGGTCTGCTCGATCGCCGCATTGGTCTCTTCGACCAAAGCGGCATTGTGCTGGGTCATCTCGTCCATCTGCCGCACAGCGGCATTGACCTCCTCGATGGCCGAAGCCTGGGCGCGGCTGGCCCTGGCGATCGTGTCGAGCGCGGCGCTGTTCTGGCGCACGCCTTCCAGCATGCTGGTAAGGGTTCCGGCCGCCTCGGCAACGAGGCGCGAGCCGCCGCGCACTTCCTCGGCGCTCTGCTCGATCAACACCTTCACTTCCGAGGAGGCCTGCGCGGCCGACTGTGCGAGACGACGCACTTCCACGGCCACGACGGCAAAGCCCTTGCCGGCTTCCCCGGCACGCGCCGCTTCGACGGACGCGTTGAGGGCCAGGAGGTTGGTCTGGAAGGCGATGTCGTCGATCATGCCGATGATGTTGGAAATCTTGGCCGAAGACGCCGTGATCTTTTCCATGGCCTGCGTTGCCTCGGCCATCACCTGCCCGCCGGTTTCGGCCGTGCGGCTCACCGCCACGGCCTCGCCGCTCGCCGCTTCCGCGTTGCGGGCGCTTTCCAGCACCGTTACCGCCAGTTGCTCCATCGCCGCCGAGGTTTCCTCGATGGTCGCGGCCTGGCGTGTCGTGCGCTCGGACAGGTCGTTGGCACCCGAGAGGATTTCGCCGGTCGCCACTTTCAGTGTCGAGGACGTCGCCTTGATCTGGCCGACGATGTCGGTGAGCTTTTCGGCCACCGCATTGGTGTCGGCCTTGAGCTTGGCGAAGGCGCCGGCATAATCGCCCTGCATGCGCTGCGTCAGGTCGGTCCGGGCGAGCGCCGCCAGCACCGTGCCGGTTTCGGACACGCCACGATCGACGGTGCCGACGAGGTTGTTGATCGAGCCGGCCAGCGCATTGAGCTCGGCATCGGGGAAATTGGCTTCGACGCGCTTGGTGAAATCGCCGGCGACCGCCGCATCGACGACATTGCCGAAGGCGGCCTGCAGTTCCGCCATCATCGCCTCGCGCTCCTTCTGCGTTGCAACGATGCGCGCGGCCTCGGCCTCGGTCATCTGCATGACCTTCATGCCGTTCTCGCGGAAGACCGCGATGGCCTTGGCGAGATCGCCCAGTTCGTCGTGGCGTTCGGCGCCTTCGATCTCGACGTCGTAGCGCGCATCGGCGAGGGACTTGGCGACCGCTGTCAGCTTGCGCAGCGGCGTCGTCACGTGCCGGGTCAAAAAGAAGACGAGGCCCGCCATGGCGAGGATGGCGACGCCGAGCGCGATGAGACCGTTGCGGATTTCGCCGGCGATGACCGCATTGCGGTACATCGCCATGTCCCAGGCCATGACGACGGCGCCGACCAGTTTGTGGTCCTTGCCGAAATAGGCGGGCGCGGCGGCAAGGTGGTAATCGCCCTGCATCACCGAGACCACGTCCTCGTTGGCCAAAGCATCGGCGGCGACCTTGAGCCCGGCGCTGGAGACCGCCTTGTCGTCGCCGAATTCCAGGATCGGCTTGCCTTGCCCGTCGACGGCGCCGGCAGCGACGAGCCCGAAATCGGGATCGGCCTTGTATTGCGTGAAGGCGGCTTCGACGCTCTCCATCTTGCCGAACTTGACGCTGCCGGCGAACTGGCCGGTCAGGACGCTGATCATTTCATCCTGGCGCGCGCCCACCGTTTCTTCGAGCGTGGCGATCGTGGTGGAGGCGCCCATAAAGGCGACGAGCCCCGCCACGACGACCAGCGTTATGGCGGCCGGGCCGAGGATGGCGGGAGCAAGGGACAAACGGAGCTTCATGTCGTGATTCCTGGAAAATGAGGGGCCGGCGCGGAGGCGTCAGATCAGGGAGAGGTCGACGCCGACGGTGAGCGAACCGATGGGCGCGCCGCTGACGGGATCGGTGATGGTGATGCTGACCTGCTTCTGGAAGGCCTGGGTGCTCTCGTCCTGCTCGACCTCGCCGATATGGATGGCGCCGGCGCCCCTGGCGAAGCTCTCGGTATATTTCTCTTCGTCGCCCTGCCAGTAATCGGAGGTGATCGTGCTCTGGGCGACGTTCAGGCCCTTGGCGTCGGTGACGAAGACCTCGGTGAACAGGCCCGCGCTCTCGTCCTGCGCAGCGCTCAGGTATTTCGAGGCGGCATTGTTGAGCGTGGCGTCGATCAGCGGCTTTGCATCCGCATCGACTTCGGCCCGCCATTGCGCATCGAGCGCATCGACCCTGGCCTGGTCGTAGGCGCCGGTGACGGCGTTCTGCGCGACGACCGCGGCGACCAGTTCGGGATTGGCGGCGATCTCGGCGATCTTGCCCTTGGCGAGATCGGTCAGCGGCTGGGTGTATTCATCGGCCATTGCCGGAAGCGCGACGAGGCAAAGCAGCAGGCTCGCGCGATAGGCGATCGTTCTGGGAATAGACATGGACATTCTGTCTCCGGCGTTATTTCAAGGCCAGCGCACTCGACATTCGGTCTTGCGGTGCTGGCCTCGGACGACGATCAGGGAAAAATACTTAACAATCTGCTGAAACCGCGTTCATCGGGACGTTAAATCGATGCAAAAAGGGCGCCTGCAGGCGCCCTTTGCTTGCGCGAGGCAGCTAGAGGTCAGAATTCCTGCCAGTCGGGATCGAGCGCGGCATTGCCTTGCGTCATGTAACTGCGCGCGGCACCGGCGACCTTCTGCTGCAACGGCCTCAGCGCCGGCTGCACGTCCGGTTGCCGGGCCGGCACGGTGTCTATGGTGAAGATATCGACGACGCGATCGAGGTCGCGCGCCTGCGCCTCGGTCTGTTCGATCGCGGCATTGGTCTCCTCGACCAGAGCGGCATTGTGCTGGGTCATCTCGTCCATCGTCCGGACGGCGGCAGTGACCTCCTCGATGGCCGAGGCCTGCTCGCGGCTTTCACGGGCAATGCCGTCCATCAGCGCATTGGACGAGCGCGCCGCTTCCAGCATGGCTTCGAGCTTGCTTGCCGCCTCGGCGACGAGCCTGGAGCCGCCGCGCACTTCGTCGGCGCTCTGCTCGATCAGGACTTTCACTTCCGAGGACGCCTGGGCGGCTGATTGCGCGAGGCGCCTGACTTCGACGGCGACGACGGCAAAGCCCTTGCCGGCCTCCCCGGCCCGCGCCGCTTCCACGGATGCGTTGAGCGCCAGCAGGTTGGTCTGGAAGGCGATGTCGTCGATCATGCCGATGATATTGGAGATCTTGCCCGAGGAGGCCGTGATCCGCTCCATGGCATTGTTGGCCTCGCCCATGACGGCGCCGCCCGCTTCGGCGGTATTGGTCACCGAAGCTGCGACTTCGCTCGCCTGGCGCGCCCGCTCGGCATTCTGCATGACGGTCGAAGCCAGTTGCTCCATCGCCGCCGAGGTCTCCTCGATCGTCGCCGCTTGTCTTGTCGTGCGCTCGGAAAGGTCGTTGGCGCCGGACAGGATCTCGCTCGTCGCCAGTTTCAGCGCCGTCGACGTCGTCTTCAATTGCCCCACCACGTCCGAGAGCTTGTCGGCGACGCGGTTGGTATCGTCCCTGAGATGCGCAAAGGCGCCCTCGAAATCGCCGTGCATGCGCCGCGTCAGGTCGGCATCGGCGAGCGCCGCCAGCACATTTGCCGTCTCGGTGACACCGCGCTCCACCGTCTCGACGAGGTTGTTGACGCTTTGCGCCAGCCCGTTGAGTTCGGCATCGGGAAAGGCGACCTCGATGCGCCGCGAGAAATCGCCGGCGACCGCGGCATCGACGACCTCGCCGAAGGCGCGCTGCAGGCTCTGCATCATCTCGGTGCGCTCGGCCCGGCGCCGGAGGGAAGCGGCGCGCTCCTCGTCGGTCATGTTGGCCATCTTGCGGCCGTTCTCGCGGAAGACTTCCACCGCCCGCGCCATGGCGCCGAGTTCGTCGCCGCGTTCCGCGCCCTTGACCTCCTCGTCGAGTTCGCCCTCGGCAAGGCTCTGCATGCGCGCCGTGAGCCTGGAAATCGGCCGCGACAGCGAGCGCGAGAAAAAGAACCCGAGCACCGCTGCCGCGCCCAGCAGTACGAGGCCGACGCCGATCATGGCATTGCGCATGTCGTTGACCGGCGCCATCACCTCGGCGCGGTCCTGCACGGCGACGATCGCCCATTTGCTGCCGTGATAGCTGAACGGCCGCGCCTCCAGCGTCACCTCGCGATCGCCGTAGCGGCCGTCGCCGACCGCCGTTTCGCCGGCGAGCGCCTTGTCGATCGGCGCCGCCTTGAACTGCGTTTCGAGGGCCGCGCCCTGCCCGTCATACTTGGAATTGGTGCGCAAGAGCCCGTCGGCGCCGACGATCATCACCTCGCCGGTCTCGCCCAGGCCCTTGGCGGCATTGACCCGGTCGGTGAGCCCGCGCGCCGGGATCTCCATGGCCAGGACGCCGACGAGTGCGTCGGCCTTGTAGATCGGCATGGCAACGAACGCCACCGGCTGCCCGCCGGCCGGCGCATAGACCGAAAAGTCGGCAAAGACGACGTCGCCGGCCTTGGCCGCTTGCGCGGCCCGGAACACCTGGCCCAACCCGCTTTCGGCGAGGGGCTGGCCGTCGGCAACGCTGGTCGCGAAGTCGGATTGCTTGACGACGCTGTAGATGACGTCGCCCGCCGGATCGAGCATGACGACGTCGGCATAGCCGCGCTCCAGCAGCAGCGAGCGGAAACCGTCGTGATAGCGCTTGTGCTGGGCATCGTAGCTGCCGCCCATGCCGTTGGCGGTATCGAGCAGCATCCGGTCCTCTTCCGGGTTCGGGTTGCTGGCGATATAGGCGTTCTGCATGACGCTGGCGGCATTGGCGCCCATTTCGGTGAACGAGCGCGTGAAATTCTGCATCGCTTGCACGGTGTCGGCGCGCCCGGCGAAGAGCTTTAAATCGATGTCGACGGCCTTGAGGTAATCGTTGACCTGCACGATGCTGGCCAATGTCGAGGCATCCATCGCCTGCTGGCGCTGCGTGTTGACCGTATCGAGCCCGATGAAATAGGCCGAAATGCCGATGCCGAGCCCTACGACCAGCGCCGAGCCGACGACGGCCGCCGGCAGTTTGTGGGCGATCTTCAGGCGTTCGAAAATTCCCATTAACGTCCCCCTCCCCAAAGCGAAAGGCCGGGCAGCGTCCCGCCCCACTTTCGGGGATTCTGGACCGCCTGCCGGCACGCGGCCGCATCAGGGCCGCTTCGACTAAAGTTGAAGAAGAGACTAGGTGTGTTTGCTTAACGTAGCCTTACGCAATCGATTTAAGTGGACGTCTCAATGCGTTTCGCCAAGTACAGATACGACAAATACCCGATCGATGGATCGGGCAGTGTCGAGATAGTCTTGGAGATTTTCAGCTGAAGCGCGTCAGGAGAGCGCGCCGATCACCGCCTCGATGCGCTTTTTCATCGTCGCGGCGTCGAACGGCTTGATGATATAGTTGTTGACCCCGCACGAGATCGCTTCCTTGACCTGTTCCTTGTCGGACCGGCCGGTCGCCATGATGAAGGGCATGCCCTGCGTCTTGGGGTGCTTGCGGATGACCTTGAGCAGGGTCAGCCCGTCGATATCGTCCATGTTCCAGTCGGAAATGATGAGGTCGACATTGCTCTTTTCGAGCTTGCCGAGGGCATCGCGCCCGCTCTTTGCCTCGATGATGTCCTTGAAACCGAGCTGGGTCAGGATGTACTTGCAGATGCCGCGCATCGACTGCTGGTCATCGACAATCAGGACGCTCACCGCGCTCGCCTTGGGCATGGTCGTCTATCGCTTTCTACGTGCCTTGATGGTCCGGTTCTGGACGGCATCTGATCGAAAAAACCCTAGGCGCAAACCCTTACCGAAGTCTCAATCGCACGCTTCGCATTCGGACCAGTGCTTAGGGCTTTTACTAAGCAGCCGCCGGGCGCACGCGCATCACCGCATGGACGAGCTTGCCGGCAATGGCTTCGAGCGGCGCCTGCTCGACGCACGCCCCCTCTTCGAAGGCGACGCGCGGCATGCCGTAGACCAGGGCCGATGCCTGGCTCTGGCCCACCGTATAGCAGCCGGCATCGCGCATGAGTTTCAGGCCCGTGGCGCCGTCGCGCCCCATGCCGGTGAGGATGGCGCCCACCGCCATCGGCCCGACCGTGCGCGCGACACTCGCAAACAGCACATCGACGCTCGGCCGGTGGCCGGAGGCGAGTTCGTCCTGCGACAGCCGGCATTTCAACTGCCCCGACGAGCGCTCGATCCTGAGGTGATGATCGCCCCGCGCGACATAGGCGTGGCCCGCCTGCAGCGCCAGCCGGTCCTCGGCCTCGACGACGGTCAGGTCCGTCACCTCGTCGAGGCGCGCCGCGAACCGCCCGGTAAAGCCGGGGGGCATGTGCTGGGCGATGAGCACGGGCGGACAATCCGGCGGCAATTGGCTGAGCACCGCCCGCACCGCCTCGACGCCGCCGGTCGAAGCGCCGATGGCGATCACCGCGCCCTCCGGCGCTGCCGCCGTGCGGATCGGCACATGCGGCGCCTGCGTGCGCATGGCGCGCCCGCGCACGTCGGAATGGGCGGCTGCCCGCACCTTTTCGCGCAGCATCGCCCCGAACGCTTCGATGCCGCCGGAAAGCTCGGCATTCGGCTTGGCGGCGAAATCGACCGCGCCCAGCTCCAGCGCCAGCATCGTCTCGTTGGCGCCCTTGCGGGTGAGCGTCGAGACCATCACCACCGGCAGCGGGTGCAGGCGCATCAGCTTTTCGAGGAAGGCCAGCCCGTTCATATTGGGCATTTCGATGTCGAGCGTTACGACGTCCGGATTGAGCTGCTTGATCTTTTCGCGCGCCGCGATCGGATCCTCGGCCGTGCCGACGACGGCGATGTCGCCGTCGCGGGCGAGCGTGCGGCTCAAGACTTCGCGGATCAAAGCGGAATCGTCGACGACCAGGACCTTGATGCTCATGCGGCCTCCCGCTTCTGGCCCTGCCGCAACTGGTAGATGGTCTTGCCGACCAGCCGGAAACCCTCGCTTCCCGCGCCGAGGTTTTCGGAATGGCCGATATAGAGATAGCCGCCCGGCGCCAGGATGCGGCCGAGCTGGCCGAACAATTTCCCCTGCGTCGGCTTGTCGAAATAGATGGCGACGTTCCGGCAGAAGATCGCATCGAAGGGCCCACGCATTGGCCAGCTGCCGGCAATGAGGTTGAGCGGCTTGAAGGCGACGAGCTCGCGTGCCGCCGCCGGAATGCGGATCGTGCCGTCCCCGACGCGCTCGAACAGGGCCGCGCGTTCGGGCGTAAGCCCCGACAATTCGCTTTCGGGATAAATGCCGGTCGCGGCCTTGGCGATGACATTGGTGTCGATATCGGTGGCAAGGATACGGAAATCCCAGCGCCGGAGTTCGGGGAATTTCGCCAGCAGGTCAACGGCGATCGTATAGGGTTCCTGCCCGGTCGAGCAGCCGGCCGACCAGATCCGGAGGCGTTGCCCCCGCGGCCGCGTCGTGAGCAGCTCGCGCATATAGGTTTCGAGATGGGCGAAGTGGTGGTCCTCGCGGAAGAACCGCGTGAGGTTGGTGGTCAGCGCATTGACGAAAGCCTGCTCGTCGGCGGCGCTACCGGCGGTTTCGAGATAATCGACATAGTCCGAAAACGACGCCATGCCGAGCGTCCTCAAAATCTTCGACAGGCGCGAGACGACGAGCGTGCGCTTGGCATCGCTCAGTGAAATGCCGGCAACGGCATAGACGCGCTCCCTGATGCGCCGGAATTCGCGATCGTCGAGCGTAAATTCGCCCTGTTCCATGCCCGCCCCCCGGGGAAAATCCGGCCCTGCCGGTCAGGGTGCCGAGCGGAGTGCGGCCGGGCTTTGCCCCGCCGCTTCGTTCACCGCCGCCACCTGCCCTTCGAGCCGGGCCAGGGCCCCCGTGCCCTCGTCCAGTGTGGCAGCGATAGTGTCGGTTTCATTGCTTAGATTGCGTAAATGCTCGTCGAGTTCGGCGAGCATTTTTTGCAACCCTTCGGCCTCGCCGAGGTTCTGGCCCGATTGCTCGCGCCCCTTGCCGACGAGCGCGCGGATGTCGCGCGCCGAGCGGTTGGACAATTGGGCCAGCATGCGCACCTCGTCGGCAACGACGGCAAAGCCCGCCCCGCTCTCGCCGGCCCGCGCCGCTTCCACCGCGGCATTGAGCGCCAAAAGGTTCGTGCGGAAGCTCACGTCCTCGATGCTCGAAACCAGCCGGTCGATCTCGGCCGTCAGCGTTTCGACCTCGCCTGCCGCCAGCCGGCTGCGCCGCGCCGCTTCCCCGGCCGTGCCGGCAAGCCCCATCGCCTTGCGCCCGTCGGCGCCGGCCTTGGTCGCCCGCTCGCGTCCCGCGCCCAAAGCCGTGCCCACCGCCCCGGCATCGCTGCGCGCCGCCTCGGCGAGCTTTTTCACCGCCTGGGCGCGCGCATGATAGGTCTCGACGAGCCTGGCGACGCGTTCGAGCTTGCCTTCGGCCGCGAGCCGCAGCTGCGCTTCCTCGTCATGGGCGTCGGCACGCGCCTGCAATTCCGCCTGGAGGCGCGCCGCCAGCGGATCGAGCCCGCCATTGCCGGTGATCGGTCCGCAGTCCTCGCCGTCGGCGAGTTTCTGCAATCGCCTGACGCCGTGGTCGATGGCGGCAAGGCCGCGATTGACGGCGCCGAGCACCGGCGTTTGCGCCGTAGCTTCTTGCGTGAAGCGGAAGCCGGTTTCGCCGCCCGCCAGCGCCCCGGCCAGCGCGTCCAGCTGCTCTTCGGCGACGATCAGGCCCGGCTGCGTGAACTCGACCAGCGCCTTTTCGGCATCGAGTTCCCGGCGCGTCGCCACGAACCGCTCGCCGCCGAGATTGGCGATGGTTTCGGCCGAACGGTCATGGGCGGAATAATCGGGCCGACAGTGCGCCCGCTTGCCGGCGACGAAATCGGGGTCGCGCGCGGTGATGCCGGCGCTGGCAGCAATGATGTGATCGCCCTCGGCGATGATCGCCGGCTGATCGAGCGCCTTGAACGCCGCCTCGTAGAGCCGGGCCGCATCGCGCTCCTTGGTGACGCTCTGCGCCAGCCTGTCGAGCTCGCGCCAGCCGGCCCAGACGTTGCGCCAGATGAGGATGTTGGCGCCCACCGCCAGCGCCAGCGCACCGGCGCTGCCCGCCGCGGCCAGCGGGCCCAGACCGAAGCCGAGCACCAGCCCCGCGGCGACGGCCACGGCAGCGAGCCAGGCGGCAATGCTGAGCAAGGCCAGACGGTCCAGATCGTGCACGGTTTTCGAGCGCCTCAAACTGCCGCCGAGCTTAGGGACTTATGGTTAACATAACCTCTAGGGCCGTTGCGTTTTGCAATTCTAGAACAGCTCGATATCGTCGACCGGCGGCTTGACCACGGTACGGTGCCGGGCGATCGCCAGTTCCTCGGTCGCGAGCCGGGCGTTCTCGCTGCTGTCGAGGCGCTTGATGAAGGCGCGGCCCGAATGCGGTTTGAAGAGGACACGCCGCGCATAGGTGCCGCCGACATCGGCGCCCGCGAGCGCATAGCCTTCATCGGCAAGGAATTGCCTGACGAAGGCTATGTTGCGCGCCCCTACATCGTTGAGCGCGGCATTGATGTTGCCGCCCCCGAAAATCTTGATCTCGAGATTGGCCTTGCGCCCGCTGCCCTGGCTCAGCACCATGTTGATGAGCTGTTCCATGGCGAAGGCGCCGTAGCGCGCCGAAGCGCCGTACTGGTCGCGGTTGAGGCCCGGCGGTTCAGCCAAAAGGAAATGGTTCATGCCGCCAAGGCCCGCCGCACGGTCGCGCACGCAGGCCGAAACGCATGAGCCCAAAACGGTTGAATAGGTGAGGTCGGCATCGCGCGAAACGTGGCAATCGCCCTGATGCACCATCGTTACCATGCCGCGATCGAATTCCGGCGGCAGTGAACTTGCAGTATGCATCGACAGATCGACCTTGAATGCCCCGCCCCCACCTTGCGGGCCAATTCCTTAGGGAACCACTAACCACGCCGCGGCTTGGCCGTGCACGCGTGAACAATCGAGCTTTCTTGGCAAGAAGAGCTTTAGGATTGAGGACTAGCGTCGGCCCCCTGAATACGGGGTTTGGTAGTTCTCATGTCGCTAAAGAAATTAGCAAGCGAGCTGGAGGAAACAGCGCGTCAGACGGGGGCCATGGTCGACGGGATCTTCATGGCCTTGGCCACCTTGTCGGACAAGGCTATCACCAGCGAGAAGGCCCGCCAGGAGGCCATTGCCCAGATCGTCACGGCCCTGCAGGCCCAGGATCGCATCGAGCAGCGCTGCCGCAACATGGCGATCGCGGCCCGCCACTTCGCCCAGATGCCGCGCTCGGCATCCGATGCCGCCTACGATGCGGTCTGGCACAGTTTGACGCTCGATGAATTGCGCATCCCCTCGCTCACCGGCATCGCCGCCCGCGTGCCGCATGGAGAGCCGGAACTGTTCTGAGGGCGGATAGGTAGCCTCTCGACAAATCCGGGTCGACTTCACCCCCCTCCCATCCTCCCCCGCAAGGGGGGAGGTGCCGTTCCGTATTCGGGGAGATGGTCGAGCAACGGCCTCGATGAACACCCTCCCCCTTGCGGGGAGGGTTGGGGAGGGGGTGAGACCAAGCAGGATATCTGCTTGTTGAAGCAGAACGATCCCCACCTTTTTGATAGATCCAAGAGCTGGAACCCCGGCGCCAGGCCGGGGAGGACTCGTTGTGAAATGGGTGGCTGGAAAGCCTTACCCGTCGAGGCGGGCGCCGGAGACGACGGCGTGCAGGTCGATGAGGCCGACCATGCGGCTGTCGTGGGTGACGATGCCCTTCAGCAGTTCGGTGTCGATCGAATTGCCTTCCGGCACGGCGTGGATGTCGTCCTTGGAGACGGTGAGGATGTCGGACACCGCATCGACGAGGATGCCGACCCATTTCTCGCCGACCGACATGACGACGACGACGTGGTTCTTGGTCGGCGAGGTCTGGCCGTCGCCGAACCGGGCCCGAAGATCGAAGATCGGCACGATCGTACCGCGCAGGTTAATGACGCCGCGGACGAAGGCGCGCGTATTGGGGAGCGGCGTCGCCCCGTTCCAGGCGCGGATTTCGCGAACCGTGGTGATCTCGACGCCATAGGTCTGCTCGCCGATCGAAAAGGCGATCAGCTGCATCGAATTGGCGGCGCCCGCCGCGTTGCGCTCGGTGACTTCGTCCCGGATGTCCAATGAGTCCATAATTGAGTTCCAATGCCTTCTGGCGTTATGCCGCGTTCTTCTGGGGCAACTGCGATCTCAGCCCCTGCACGTCGACGATGAGGGCGACGCTGCCATCGCCGAGGATCGTGCCCCCGGCAATGCCGTCGATGCGCTCGAAATTCTCCTCGAGCGATTTGATGACCACCTGTTGCTGGCCGATGATGTCGTCGACGATCAGCGCGACCTTGACCGAGCCCTCGCCCTCGCAGAGGACGACGAAGCGGTTCTTTTCCTCGATCTGGGTTTCCATTTCGAAGCGCGCCGCCAGGTCCACGACCTGCACGTATTCGCCGCGCACCTGCAGGACCTGGCCGCCGCTCGGCACGCGGCCGAAATCGGCGCGGCTGCACTGCATGGTCTCGACGATCGAGGAGAGCGGGATGACGTAGGGGCAGCCGGCAACCTTGACCAGCATGACGTCGAGCACGGCCAGGGTCAGCGGCAGCCTGAGCGTCATGCGCGTGCCCTTGCCCGTCCACGAGCGGACATGCACCGAGCCGCCGATCTTCTTGATGTTGGACAAAACGACGTCCATGCCGACACCGCGCCCGGAAATGTCGGAGATTTCCGAGGCGGTCGAAAAGCCGGGAGCAAAGATCAGCTGGTCGATCTGCTCTTCGGTCAATTGCTGGTCGGCGCCGACGACGCCGCGCTCGCGCGCCACCTGCAGGACTTTCTCGCGGTTGATGCCGGCCCCGTCGTCCTCGACGATGATGAGGATATTGCCGCCCGCCTGCTCGGCCGAAAGCCGGATGATGCCGGTCTCGTTCTTGCCCGCCGCCAGCCGCCTTTCGGGACTTTCGACGCCGTGGTCGGCGGAATTGCGAATCATGTGCGTCAAGGGATCGGAGAGCTGCTCGATCACCGTCTTGTCGATCTCGGTATTCTCGCCGATCGTTTCGAGGCGGATCTTCTTGCCCGTCTTGGTCGCGAGCTCGCGCACCAGGCGCGGCATGCGCGAAAACACCGACTTCACCGGCTGCGCGCGGATCGCCATCACCGAATCCTGCAGGCCGCGCGTCGTCTGCGCCAAAACTTCCAGGCCCCGCACCAGTTCCTGGTAACGGGCCCGCAGCGTGTCGTCCATCTGCTGGGTCAGCATGGATTGCGTGATCACCAGCTCGCCGACCATGTTGACGACGCGGTCGACCTTGTCGAGATCGACACGGATCGACTGCACGCCGACGGCACGGCCGCTGGCCTCTTCGTGGCCGGCGCCGGCATTGGCCGCAGCGGCTTCCGCCAGGGGCGTCACCACCTTGTCGGGCTGCGCTGCGATCGCGGCCTTGATGGCGTTGACCGGCTTGATGGTGGCGGCGAGCTCGGCAAAGCTGGGCGCCGGCTCTTCGGCTTCGGCAGCGGGTTCGAATTGCGGTGCTTCGGGTTCGGGTTCTTGTGCCACGACCGGCAGGTCGGCCGGCACATCGATCAGGGCCGTGGCGCCGAGCTGCACGATCGTGATGTCGCAATCGCCGTCGACGAATTCGAAGACCTCGCGGATCATCGCCTCGTTGGCGCTCTTGGAAACCAGCGTGATTTCCCAGTGGCAATAGACGCCGAACGGCTCGAAATCGGCGAGCGGCGGGATTTCGCCCGGCACCGCTTTCACCGTCAATTCGCCCAGGACCGCCAGTTCGCGGAACAGCAGCAAGGGATCGTTGGCCCGCGCATAGAGCGCGCTGTGCGGGGTAAAGCGGATTTCCCAGTGGCCGTTTTCCTCGACCATCGGCGCCACGGCAAAGCCATCGTCGGCCTCGTCCTCGTCGTGACCGAGATTGACCATGACAGGCACGAAGTCGATGTCGAATTCCTCGAGCGGCTCGCCGTCGAGATCGTCGTCCTCGCCGCGGCAGAGTGCATCGAACCGCGCCTTTTCTTCGGCGCCGTAATCGGAGGCAAGGCTCTCCCCGGCTCGCGCCGCCTCGATGAAATCGGCGACGATGTCGCGCGACCTGAGGCAGAGGGCGATCACTTCATCGGAGAGCTCGACCTTGCCGTTACGCACGTAGTCGAGCAGCGTTTCAAAGGCATGGGCAAAGCCGACGAGACCGGAAAAGCCGAAGGCCCCGGCGCCGCCCTTGATCGAATGGATGGCGCGGAAAACCGCATTCAGCCGGTCGGCATCACGCTCGCCGGTCTCGATGGCGGCGAACTGCTCTTCGAGATCGTTGAGCAGTTCCGAACATTCGTCGAAATAGGTCGCTTTGAAATCGTCTAGATCGCTCATTCTGGCGCAGTCGAACCCTTCTGGGTTTGAGGCTTAAGGCTTGCAGTCTGGCGTTCGTCCTAGTGGACGACGCGGTGGATAACGGAAATCAGCTTGTCGGGATCGAACGGCTTGACGATCCAGCCGGTGCCGCCGGCCGATTTGCCCTGGTCGCGCTTTTCCTGGCTCGTCTCGGTGGTGAGGATGAGGATCGGCAGGCTCTGGTGCTGGCCGGAGGCGCGCACGTTCCTGATGAACTCGATGCCGTCCATCACCGGCATGTTGATGTCGGTGATGACGATGTCGACGCTTTCCTTGTTGAGGACGTCGAGGCCCTGCTGGCCGTCCTCGGCCTGCAGCACTTCGAAGCCCGCATTGGTGAGCGTGTGGCGCAGCATGGCAAGGATAGTCCGGCTGTCATCTACGGTCAGAACACGCATTCACGACTATCCTTTCATCATGCCGGCAAACGGTTCGGCGAGCCCGAGCCGGTCGATGGCCGCTTCCATGGGCGCGCTGACATCGGCGATGTCGAAGGCAAAGCTGTTGCGCCGCGCCGTTTCGGCGGCGCTGACCAGCATCAGCAGCGCGTTGGTCGAGACGCGCTCGACATCGGCGCCGGAAACCGTCACCGGTCCCGCTTCCAGCGCTTCCAGCAGGTTTTCCCGCACGCTCTCGATGGCGTCGAGATCGACGCTCGCCGGCAGTTTGACACGTGTGGAACTGGCCGTGGCCATGGATACCTGCCCCCCAAAGGCATCGACCCGAATTTGATCGGGGCAGTCTCCACGGGAACGGTTTAAGAAGTGCTAATCGGCAGGCTCACGACGGGCGCTAAGCGCCGCAAGAGCGGTGATATCGACATCATCGCCAGCCGCCGGCTGCCAGGCCGCCTTGCCGTCCTTGTCGACCAGCACGGCGCGCACGCCTTCGGCGAAATCGGGCCGGCCGCAGAGGTAGCGCGCAAAGGCGAGATCGAGCGCCAGCACCTCGCCGATATCGCGGGCCTGCCGGGCGGCGCGGTGGCTGAGGACGATGGCCTCGAGGCTCGTCGGCGAACCGCGGGCGATCGCTGCGCCCAGCGGCTGGTCGTCGGGTCCCAGCGCCTCGGCCATTTCGGCGGCCCGTGCGAGCGCAAAGATTTCGGCGCGGGCATCGGCGGCATGGCAGAGCTCGGCTTCGCCGGCATCGATCGCCTCGGCCTGCATCAGCGCAACGATCGCGGTATCGACGCTCGGCGCGTCGGCGGCCGTGATGAGGCCGGCGCGCACGCGCTCGCGCGCATCGGCGGCAATGACGCAATCGGTGAGCCCCAGCGTCAGCGCATCGGCAGCGCCGACCGCCAGGCCTGAGAGCAGGAAGGCCAGTGCCCGGTGCTCGGGCGCCTTGGCGAGGATGGCATTGACGCCGGTATCGACGACGAAGCCGATCACCGCTTCCGGCATGGCAAAGCGCGCATCGGGCAGCGCGATGCGAAAGCCGGCATGGCCGGCAATGCCGATGCCGCCGCCCATGACGGCGCCGTGCGTCAGCGCGATCACCGGCTTGTCGTAGTTGGAAATGCGGCCGTTGAGGTCGTATTCGGCGGCGAAATAGGCGTCGGCCTGCTCCTTGCGGCCGGCCAGCACGAGGTCGCGCACCGCCCGCACGTCGCCGCCGGCGCAAAAGCCGCGCGGCCCGTTGCCTTCGAAGAGGATCGCCGTGACGTCCGGATCGTTGCGCCAGCCCTCCAGCGCCGCCGTGATAGCCGCGATCATGCCGAAATCCAGCGCGTTGATGGCCTTGGGCCGGTCGAGCATGACGACGCCAAGCCGTCCTTCGGTTCTGGTCGCAACGTATTGGCTCAAGGGGCAACTCCGAGTTGGCGAGATCATCTGGCACGTGGACAATCGCCGGCGCAACGGTTAGGTCGGGACGTTCGTTCCTGTCCAGCAAACCCAGCGGGACCCCAATGCCGTCCAATGTCACCCTGACCGGGCTCGCCCGCGACCTCAAGGCCCGCGCCGATGCGGGCAATCCCGTGCGCATCGGCGTCATCGGTTCGGGCGAGATGGGCACGGACCTGGTGACGCAGGGCATGCTGATGCAGGGCGTCGAGATCGCCGCCATCGCGACGCGCCGCCCGCACACGGCTTTGGAAGCAACGCGCATCGCCTATGGCGACACCAGCCATGCCCGGGAAGCCACCAGCCAGGCGGCGGTGACCGAAGCGATCGAAGCCGGCAAGCTGGCGGTGACCGAGGTCGGCCTGATGGTCGCCAACCCGCTGATCGACGTCGTCATCGATGCCACCGGCAAGCCCGGCGTTGCCGCCGACTTCTGCCTTTCAGCCATGGAGCACGGCAAGCACCTGGTGATGATGAACGTCGAGGCCGACGTCACCATCGGGCCGTACCTGAAGAAAGAGGCCGACCGGCTGGGCGTCGTCTATTCCGTCGGCGCCGGGGACGAGCCGTCCTCCTGCATGGAACTGATCGAGTTCGCCTCGGCCCTCGGCTACACCGTGGTTTCGGCCGGCAAGGGCAAGAACAATCCACTCAACCACGACGCTGTGCCCGACGATTACCGCGAGGAAGCGGTCCGCCGGAACATGAACCCGCGCATGCTCGTCGAGTTCGTCGACGGCTCCAAGACCATGGTCGAGATGTGCGCCATCGCCAATGCCACCGGCCTCGTTCCCGACATTCCGGGCATGCACGGGCCGAAGGCCGACCGCGACAACCTCGCCAAGGTGCTGATCCCGGAAGCGGACGGCGGCATCCTCTTAAAGAAGGGTGTCGTCGACTACACGATCGGCAAGGGCGTGGCGCCCGGCGTCTTCGTCGTCGTCGAGGCGACGCACCCCCGCATCATCGAACGCATGGACGACCTGCATGTCGGCCACGGGCCCTATTACAGCTTCTTTAGGCCCTATCACCTGACGAGCCTGGAAGTGCCGCTGACGGCGGCACGCATCATGCTCTACGGCCGGCCCGACATGGTGCCGCTGCCCAATCCGGTGGCCGAGGTCTGCGCCCTCGCCAAGCGCGACCTCATGCCCGGCGAGACGTTCGATGCGATCGGCGAGACGTGCTATCGCAGCTTCACCATGACCATCGCGGACGCGCGGGAAAGACACGCCGTGCCGGTGGGCTTGCTGGAAGGCGGCAAGGTGACGGCGCCGGTCAAAAAGGGCGAATTGCTGACCACCGCCAATGCCCTGCCCGACACCTCGACCAACCTCTTCCGCCTGCGGCAGCGCCAGGACCAGATGTTCGGGATCACCCCGTAATGGCAAACACTTCGCGCGTGCCGGCGTCGCGATAATAGTCCACGCGCTCGCCGTTCCAGTGGTAGTCGAGATGCCGGCCCTGCCGGCAATTGCCGGCGAGGTCGGGATAGAACAGCCCGACACAATCGCCTTGCGGCGCCCGCACGCTCGGATAGACGATGCCATCGGAGCCCGCCGCATGCAGAACCGCGCCCAGCGCTTGCGCGGCGGCATAGTCGACCGGGTCCAGGACCTCCGGCATCAGGCCGGTCCTGAGATCGGCGAGCCTAGCCTCGATATCCATGACGATCTCGCGGAACTGCGACGTCCAGCCCGGCTTTTCGCCCGTCGCCGCCATGAAGAGCTGGTGGTGATGGATGGTCTCGAACAGGCCCACTTCGAAGCGGTCGCCGGCATAGAGCACGCCGTAACGGCCGGCGGAAAAGCGGCTCGGCCGGTCGGGCGTCGCATGCACGAACGGCGCCATCAGATAGGTGGCGCCGGGCCCCGAAACGCGGCGCCCGGGCGGCACGAGATCGAGATTGCCGATGGCCTCGACGAGCCGCGGATTGGTCTTCTGCTCGGCCGCGATCAGCAGCGGCCAGTCGGCCGGATCGGCGATGTCCTCGAAAAGATCGATGGGCGGATGCTGGCTGCGGATGATCCTGACGGCGCCCGGCCAATCGACATCGGCGAGCGGCAGGTTTTCCGCATCGCTCACCAGGCGCCCCGCTCGGCGTCGAGATAGCGGCGCACGCGCATGAGGTCGGAGAGTTCGCCCCCGAGCATCACCTGCAGCGCCGACTTGCCGGCAAACGTCGCATTGGGTGCCTTGATCCAGTCGTAGCCGCGTTGCTTCTCGGTAAAAATGATGCGCAGCGCCTTGTGGATGCCGATGAGGTTGGAAAGCCGCGCCTTGCCGTCGCGCCCGATGCGGCCGAGCGAACCGGCCTTCCAGCGGCGATAGGTGGTGAGCGGCAGGTCGAGCAGGGTTGCTGCCTGCTCGTCGGTGAGCTGCCACAGCCGGAAGAGGTTGACCGCGGCGCGGAACATCGCCGCCCCTTCCGCATCCGAGATCGGATCGGGGCTGAATTCGGGAGCGTTGGTCTGTATGAGTGCCACTGCCATATGGCGCAATATAGATCAATTCTGCCAAATGGCAAGGCGCTCAGTCCAGCGTCTGCCGATAGCGCAGCATGGCGATGATCGAAATGACGACGAGGATGACGAAAAGGCCGGCGAAATTGCCGGTGACGTCACCGACATCGCCGCCCTTCAGCATGACGCCGCGCACGACGCGCAGGAAATGCGTGGCCGGCACCGCCGTTCCCAACACCTGCGCCCAGCCCGGCATGCCGGCGAAGGGGAACATGAAGCCCGACAACAGGATCGAGGGCAGGATGGTGAAGAACGAGAGCTGCATCGCCTGCATCTGGCTGCGCGCCGCCGTCGAGATCAGGAAACCGAGCGCCAGGTTGACGAGGATGAAGAGGTTGAAGCCGATGGTGAAGGCGAGGAGCGAGCCTTCGAACGGCACATTGAAAACCAGGCGGGCCGCGAGGATGAAGACGATGGTCTGCACATAGCCGACGAAGACATAGGGCAGGATCTTGCCCAGCATCACCTCGAACGGCCGCACCGGCGTTGCGATCAGCATTTCCATCGTGCCGCGCTCGCTCTCCTTGACGATGGCGACGGCGGTGATCATCACCATGGTCATGGAGAGGATGATGGCGAGCAGGCCCGGCACGATATTGGTCGCCGTCCGCCCTTCCGGATTGTATTGCCGGTGCACGGCGACCGAGAACGGCGGCGGCGTGCCGGCGAGGCTCGCGAGCGGCCCGGTCATGGTTTCGGCAACGGCGACCTGCACGATGCCGCTCATCGCCGCCGCGGCGCCGGCAATGGCCGTGGGGTCGGACGCATCGGCGGCGATGAGGATTTGCGGCTGCCGCCCGCGGACGACGTCCCTTTCGAAATTCTGCGGAATGACGACAACGAAATTGGCATCGCCCCGGCGCAGTGCCGCCTCGCCCTCGGCAACGCCCCGGACGGGCCCCGCAAAATCGAAATAGCCGGAATTGGCCATGCCGGCGATCACCGCCCGGCTCAGCGGCCCGTCGTCGTTGACCTCGACCAGCGTCGGCAGATGCCTGGGATCGGCATTGATGGCAAAGCCGAAGAGGAACAGCTGGATCAGCGGCAGGCCGATCATCATGCCGAAGGTGACGCGGTCGCGCCGCATCTGGATGAATTCCTTGACCAGCACCGCCGAAAAGCGGGCAAAGGAAAAGATGCCGGTCATGCTGCCGCAGCCCCGGCGCCGGCGAAATTGTCGCGCGCGCCTGCCATCAGATAGATGAACGCCTCTTCCAGCCCGGCCTTTTCCAGGCGCCATTCGTGCGTGCCTTCGGCCTTGAGCCGTTCGACCGTCGCTTCGAGCGCCGGTTTATCGGTGCCGGAAACGTGCAGCGACGCTCCGAACCGCGCTACCTGCTCGACACCGGGTTCGGCTTTCAGCCGCGCTTCCAAAGCTGCAAGGTCCGGCCCTTCGACATCGTAGGTGACGAGCCCGATCTGCGCCGGGATTTCCGCCGAGGGCCCGTCGATCAGCTTCTTGCCATAGGCGATATAGGCGATGAAATCGCACTGCACCGCCTCGTCCATGTAATGGGTCGAAACCAGCACGGTGACGCCCTCGCCCGAGAGCCTGCGGATCTCGTCCCAGAAGTCGCGGCGCGCCTTGGGATCGACGCCTGCCGTCGGCTCGTCGAGCAGCAGCAATTGCGGATCGTGGATGAGGCAGGCGGCGAGCGCCAGCCGCTGCTTCCAGCCGCCGGAGAGCGAGCCGGCGAGCTGGTGCGCTCGGTCGGCCAGCCCCAGATCCTTGAGCGCCTGTTCGACCCGCGCCTTGCGGTTGGTGACGCGATACATGCGGGCGATGAAATCGAGGTTTTCGCGGATGGAGAGGTCCTCGTAGAGCGAGAACTTCTGGGTCATGTAGCCGACCTGCTCCTTGATCCGCTCCGCTTGCGTGCGGATGTCGAACCCGAGGCACTCGCCCTCGCCGGCATCGGGCGTCAACAGGCCGCAAAGCATGCGGATCGTCGTCGTCTTGCCCGAACCGTTCGGCCCCAGAAAACCGTAGATGGCGCCGCGCGGCACGGAAATGGCGAAATCGTCGACGACCTTGCGGGTGCCGTAGATCTTGGTGAGGCCGGTGACGGCGATGACCGGCTCGCTCTGGCCGTTGCCGGTCATTTTGTCGCCTGCCTGACGCTGACCGGCTGGCCCGGCAGCAGCGTACCCGGCGTATCGAGCGTGGCTTCGGCCAGAAACACCAGCCGCGAGCGCTCGTCGCGGGAATAGATGATCGGCGGCGTCGTCTGCGGGTCCGAGGCAAGAAAGCTCACATGCGCTAAAAGCCCGCCCTCGGCGCAGCCGTCGCAGGAAACCGTCACGGCATCGCCGATGGCCAGGCCGGCGCGGTCGGCCTCGTTGACGTAGAACTTCGCCTTGAGCGCGCCCGCCGGCCGGATCGAGGCCAAAGGCGTTCCCACCGGCGCCATCTCGCCAGCCGAAAAATACAGCCGCTCGATCACCCCGCCGGCACCGGCCCTGATCGTGCGGTCGGCGAGATCGGCCCGCGCCTTGTCGGCATCGGCCTTGGCCGCCTGGTAATCGGCTTCCGCCGCCACCTGCTGGGCATCGCGCGCCGGCAGTTCGGCCACGGCCAGTTGCGCCTGCAACTGCTCGACCTGCGCCTTGGCGCTGGCCAGCGTCGTGCGGTCGGCATCGACCTTGGCGATGGGAATGACACCGGTCTCGTGCAGCTTTTCGCTGCGTTCGAAATTGGTCCGGGCGAGGTTGAGATCGGCCTGGGCCTTGTCGAGGGACGCCGAGATGACCCTGATCTCGGCGGCGCGGCTGCCGGTGACGAGGTTGCGCCAATTGGCATCGGCGGCCCGCATGCGCGCTTCGGCGCTGGCGAGCAGGGCCTGCTGCTGGGCAGCATCGAGTGTAAAGAGCACATCGCCGGCCTTGACCGCCTGCCCTTCCCTGACCTGCACATCCTTGATGGTGCCGGGCGTGACGGCGGCGGCATAGACGTAGTCGGCATCGAGATAGCCGGCATAGACCGGCTCGTTCGGCGCCCCGAAGCCGGGAACGACCAAAGCCACGATACTGGTGAGAAAGGCCATGATTTCGTTCATTGCGCCCCTCCTTTCGCGGAAAGCCCGTCGAACAGGATGGTGAGGTGGTTTTCGATGAAGCGATCGAGCGCCAGCCCGTCGCGCGGCGTGAGCCCGAAGACTTCCGCCATCAACAGGTGCAGCAGGATGGGGCCGACAATGCTGCGGATGGTCAGTTCCGGATCGACCGGCCGGAAATAGCCATGTTCGATGCCCCACTCGATACGGTCGGTGACGACGGGAATGATGCGATCGAGCACTTCGCGCCGGTACATTTCGGCGAGTTCGGGGAAATTGACGACTTCGCGCATGATGAGCTTGGGGATGGCGATGAGGCGCGGATCGCCGAGCTTCACCACCAGCATGCGCAGCGTTGCCGAAATGACGAGGCGCGGATCGCCCTCATAGGCTGCGAGATTGCCGAGCGCCATGTCGGCGATGGGCGTAACGGCACGCCGCACCAAGGCCTCCAGCACCGCCTGCTTGGAGGGAAAGTAGAGATAGACCGTGCCCTTGGAGAGTCCGGCGCGCCTGGCGATATCCTCGACGCGCGTGGTGGCGAAGCCCTGCTCCATGAAAAGATCGAGCGCCGCATCCAAGACTTCGTCGGGCCGCGCCTCGGCCCGCCGGCGGAATTTCGGGCCGCGCTGCTTTTCGGCGCCGGCCGGGCCGGCGGCTGCCTCTTCGTTGTCTGCGCCGGGACGATGCTTTTCGGCCATTCGTACGATCTCCTTGCTCATATTAATAACTGACCAGTCAGTTATTAGCAAGCGGAATCTGGAGCGCAGCAAAGGCTGGCGCCGGCCGCTGCCGCTGGTTAGGGTCGCGCTTCAAAGGATCGCGCATGGCCGACATCGCTCTCGTCACCGGCATTTCCGGCTTCCTCGGTGGCCACGTCGCATTGGCGCTGCTGCAGGCCGGCTATCGCGTTCGCAGCAGCCTGCGCGATCCCGCCAGGGCCGGGAAAATCCGCGCGGCGCTCTCACAAGCCGGCGCCGATATAACGCAGTTGGAGTTCGTTACCCTCGACCTGCTCGGCGATGCCGGCTGGTACGAGGCGATGGCCGGCGTCCGATATCTGCAGCACACCGCCTCGCCCTTCCTTGCCAGAACGCCGCGCGATCAAAGCGAACTGGTGCGGCCGGCCGTCGAAGGCACCGAACGGGCCCTCTCGGCAGCGCTCGCCTCGAATGTCGAGCGCATCGTCCTCACTTCCTCGATGGCTGCCATCGCCTATGGCCATGGGCGCACGCACGGCACGACCTTCACCGCCGCCGACTGGACCGATGTCGACGGCCCCGGCGTCAGCGCCTATACGCTTTCCAAGACGCTGGCCGAGCGCCGCGCCTGGGCGCTGATGCGTGAAGCCGGCCGCGAGCGCGACCTCGTCGCCATCAATCCCGGCGCCATCCTCGGGCCATTGCTCGACGACGATCCGGGCACGTCGGTGGCCCTGGTCGGGCGGCTGCTTGCGGGTGCCGTGCCCGCCGCGCCGCGCCTGTCCTTCGGCCTCGTCGATGTGCGCGACACCGCCGACCTGCATGTCGCGGCCATGGCCGCACCCGCTGCCGGCGGCCAGCGCCTGCCGTTCGACAGTGAACCGGTATCCCTGATCGAGGCTGCGCGCATCCTTGCCGCCGCTTTTCCCGAACGCGCCTCAAAACTGCCGCGCTTCGTCCTGCCGGACTGGATCGCGCGGCTCGCGGCGCTGTTCAACACCGACCTGCGTGACAATCTCGGCGAACTGGGGCGCGCGCGGAAGGTGGATGCTTCGGAAGCCCTGGCGCTGCTCGGCCATGCGCCCATCGCATCGGCGGACGCGCTCATCGCCAGCGCCCGCTCGCTGATCGAACGGGGCCTCGTGAAATAATCCGCGAAAAGGGACTAGGCCAAGCCGAAGCTTTTGGGTATAGCTCCCCCGCAAATCGGAGCGGGGCTGTAGCTCAGTTGGGAGAGCGCATCGTTCGCAATGATGAGGTCAGGGGTTCGATTCCCCTCAGCTCCACCAGTTCCGATCTAAGGTCTTGATTATTCAAGGCCGTTAACGAAATCAGACGGTTACGCCGCATCTTTGGTCACACTCGTGGTATACAAGCGGGATGGCGAAAGACGTGTCCGATACCCTTCATCTGCAGCGTCGCAGCGGGACCTGGTACTATTCCGACGTGTGCCCACATATCTCGTCGAAGGTGGTCGGTAGGGTGTTCATCAAGTACTCCTTGGGCGTAGCCGATAAGGCTACGGCAAAAAAAGCTGCGCACGATCGAGGATTTGAAGGCAGATGCCCTGTTCGCTGCCGCGGAACAGGGAGTGTAAGCTGATCCTGGCCTAAACACGATATCGATAGCCGCCCTGATCGATTGGCCTGCCCCTATGAGGTGGTCCGGTTTCAGTCTTAATGGACGATCGGCTTTCTGGCCATTGCCTGTGCAGATGGTAGTGCCGATCCACGGGTTGGCGCAGGCCAGACAACGGCCTCCGGTGCGGGCGGCTTATATCCGAGCGATGAGTGCGGCCGCTCGGTATTGTAGTAGCGCCGCCATGCCTCGATGATGACCTGCCGATGCAAATCCTGCAGACTGTAGCTCTTCTGGCGGGCAAGCGGGTGGTTCTTGTGCATGGCGAGCAAATAGGGTTCCCGCTTCAGGCGCGCCACGTGGAGCGCGTTGTGATCGCGCGGTAGGCGAATGACGCCGAGGTCGATCAGTCTCGAGGCCAATGCCTCGGTTTGGTCGATGGTCAGCATCTCCCTGAGCACAATATCGACCGCCGGTAGATTTTCGCGCAACGTTTCGATGATTTCAGGCAGGAGCCCAAGCGCTGCAACGGGAATAAATCCTAGAACCACTACCTCATTCCCGGATTGCGCACGCCGGGCAGAAAGCGCAGCGCCGTCGGCCCGGCGTAGCAGATCCTGGGCCTCAGCAAAAAAACGCCGCCCTGCAGCGGTTAGACGGATGCTACGGCCGCTGCGATCGAACAGCAGGACCTCGCGTTCAAGGAGTTGTATTTGGCGACTAAGCGGCGGTTGTGTCATGTTCAGCCGGTTGGCTGCGCGGCGAAAATTAAGGTCAGTTGCAACCGCTATGAAGCTGCGCAATTGATTGAGCTCGAACATGCCCTTCCTCATGGCTTCCCAAGAAATCCCTATCGGCAGCGATTACCGTTCGGAATTACAGCAGAGCAGCCGACAAAAGAAATCCCTAATGCGCATGATCGCCCCCGGCGACAATTTCGCCGCCACCTTTTCGCCTGATCTTGCCGACATCACCCTCTATGTCATCTCAGTCGCGCAACGTGAAAAGATGCAGCAAGGGTGGTCCGGCCATATCGCGCTCCGACTTGCTAGTCATCACCCACACCCGATCTCGCACCCTATGTCGGCGCCAGCCTGGAAGTGATCGAATCCGACACGCAGAACGCCCGCCAAGGACGGCCCCTGCGTTTTCACCGATCTATTGCGACTTGAAAAGCTCGACGAGATCGTCGCCTTCATCGGGCGTATGAGCGGCTTAACTAAGTAGGCTGCGAAAACGCGGCAATCCAACTTCCATAGGCACTGATAACTCCATCGCCAACCCAGTAGCCGCCGCAGCAGCAACGAAATGTCCCTGTCGATGTCCGCCCTTAAGATGAAGTATCCTTGCGGAAGCGAAGCATACCTCATTCGCAGCAGCGGCGGCCCGCTTAGCGCCCTATTCTCGCCGTTCAAACCGATATCTCTAATTCCTGAAAACTACCGTTCGCGCTTGCCTCAACTACGCCAGTTCGGGGTGGAAAGTGGACAGTCGGCTCTTGAGCAGAAAATACCGCAGGCCAACGTTAATCGTGATGCCTATTCGGAAGACTTCATTCCCTTGACGCTTGCTCGACCACCGGCCTATTCCGCCGTCGGTAATCAGGCCTAGGACCTGGATCGGGCGCATAGGGCCTACTCCTTGGCCATTTGGGTAATCCACACCCGATACTGGGACAAACAACCACTCCAAAGCATCGGCACCCGACGGCAAAGAATTGACAAGCGTATTTTGCACAGGATGCGGGGTCTTCCCAATTATATAATGCGCGACAGATTACTCCCTCCCGGACAAACGAAGGCGCATCTATTGGGGATATGTGCAATGCCGGCTATGGACGTTGATAAGCAACAGCTAAATGATGCTATTTGCTCCATCATCCTTGTGCAAGGCTACGAGTTTATCAAAGAGCTTTTGCGCAGGCACAAAATACCGATCGGCACCAAGAACGCCGACTTCCCGAAGAACATCCTCGCAGCCATCGACGATGGAACATTCGCCTGGCGTTTCGCCGACCGGTTCTGCGCGGTGATGATCCAGTTGGCTGTCGATGAGATCGCCGCCCGCTGCGGCGAGCGCGTTTGAGAACGCAGCTTTTGGAAAGCTCTAGTGCAATACAAGGAGACGAGGTCCGAGATCGTCGTGGCCATCATGCATGCGGTCAAAGCCAGCGCCAACGGCCGCAATGATCGCGCCATTGAGCCACGACGATCATCGATTTCACAACCGCAAATGTGGTGTCTTGCTCCAATTTGGCCATTACCGTCGCGTTCCGCGTCCCGTCCCTTCATGTTCGAGAAGTCGCCCACCTTTGCTGGCATGGTCTTATGTGCACGTGAGAAGGCATCGAACCGAACCCGCCAGCTGCCACTTCAGTGTATCCACTTACGGTCTCGAACGGACCCTAGAGACGTTGCGAAGGGCGGGTGATGTTTCTCGTCACCAAAACAGAACTCAGTGACACCCTTCGTCATCAGTCTCATGTAGGTAGTGTCATATTCTCGCTGCGGCGCCGGCAGGCGGCGACGGTTCTTTCCATGAGCGGGGTCAGGCCTTCCATCAGCACCTCCAGTGCTGCCGCCGTCGTACCCTTGGGCGAGGTGACGTTCTGGCGCAGGGTCGCGGCCGGGATATCGGGTTCGGCTTCGAGCAGCGCTGCCGCCCCGATAATGGTCTGGCGCGCAAAGTGCATCGCCTGCTCCGGAGTGAACCCCTGCTGTTCGCCGGCAGCGGCAAGCGCTTCGACCATGTGGAAGACATAGGCCGGGCCGGACCCCGAAACCGAGGTCACCGCATCGATCATCGCTTCGTCGTCGAACCAGGCGAGATCGCCCGCCGCCCGCATCAAGGCATCGGCAATGGCGCGGTCGTCTTCGCTGACGCCGGCACCGGCGACGGCGCCGCTCATGCCCTTGCCAAGCTGTGCCGGCGTATTGGGCATGGTGCGCACGACGCGCCGGGTGCCAAGTCCTTCGGAAAGCGCCGTGATCGAAATGCCGGCGGCAATCGACAGGACCAGTGTTTCTTCACCGATGACCGGCTTCACCTCGGGCATGACTGCGTGGATGACCTGCGGTTTGACCGCCATCACCACGACGCGCCGTGCCGCGCCTTCCGCCTTGCCGGCAAGGGCAACGCCATGATCGCGTGCAAAAGCCTTGGTCATCTCGGAGGGATTGGGATCGACCAGCGTCAGGTCGCTTGCCGGCAACCCAGCCGCCAGCCAACCGCTCGCCAGTGCCAGTCCCATCTTGCCGGCGCCGATGAGGACAACCGAACCAATCCTCGAAAGTGTCACGGGTGTTTCTACGATATCAGCCCATCCATTGGCTGACGGGGGCGGCGGCTTCTTCCAGCGGCTGGGCGATGACATCGACCAGACTGGGACCCTCATGGGCGATCGCCGCGTCGAGCGCCGCACGCAAGTCAGCAGGGTCCTCGACGGTAAAGGCCTTGACGCCGAAGGCTTCGGCGACGCGCGCATGATCGGTTCGGTTGAAATCGACCGAGAAGTAGCGCTTGTCGTAGCCGGCGCGCTGGCTGGCCTTGATCCATCCATAGACCTTGTTGGAAAAGACGACCATGGTCACCGGCACCTGCTTGCGAACCATGGTTTCCATCTCACCGGCCGTAAAGCCAAAGCTCCCATCGCCCATCATGGCGACGCATTTGGCGCCCGGGCGCCCATACCAGGCGCCGATAGCGGCCGACATCGAAAAGCCTAGCGCGCCATGAGCGCGGTTGGTGATGAAATTCCGGCCAGCCTGCGGAATGTCGAAATAGGCCGAAACATAGGGGCAGGGCGTCCCAGGGTCGGCGACGACGATGGCTTCCTCGGGCAGGGCCTGATTCAGTTCGTAGATCACGCGCTCAGGCACGATCGGACGGGCATCGCTGAAGGCCAGCGCTTCGAGTTGTTCGCGCTTCTTGCGCCGTGCCTCAGCCACGATTGCAACGCCATCGAAACCCGCGGCGGCGCGGCGCGTCATATTGGCCGTAAGACCGGCTAGCAACGCTTTCAGTGTTTCCCGGGCATCACCGACAAGCGCTTTTTCTGTGCGGTAGTTGGTGCCGATGGTTAGCGGGTCGACGTCGATATGGATGATCGGAATATGCGGTTGCGGCGAGCGCCAGTGCTCTGTGGTCGTGGAGCCGGCACGGCAGCCGACGAAGATGACGATGTCACCGGCGTCGACGACCTCGCGCGTTGCAGCAATGCCGCCATTGGCACCGACAACGCCGGCCGAAAGCGGGTGGCGGTCAGATAGCGTGCCCTTGCCACTGATCGTGGTGCAGACAGGCGCACCCAAGAGGGTTGCCACGGCTTCGAGTTCGGCTTCTGCGCCGGAATTGATGACGCCGCCGCCACACACGATCACCGGCTTCGTCGCATTGAGGATAAGCTCGACGGCCTCAGCGAGGTCCGTCGCATTCGGCGCCGAGCGCCAGGCGGGGTAGGTGCCATGCTCGCTCTGGGCCCAGAGGTCTTCCTCGGGTACGGGGTGTTTTTGGACATCGTACGGTAGACAGATATGGGTGGCGCCTGGTCGTCCTGTCGTCATCGCACGGAAGGCTGTGCGCACCGCTTGCGGGATCTGTGCGGCGAGGTCGATGGTCGTGTTCCATTTGGTCAGCGGGGCATAGAGGCTTTGCTGGTCGAGTTCGGTTAGCGGGAAGCGCCCGCGCGAAGAGACCGGAACATCCGAAGTGATGCCAAGGATCGGGATCGAGGATTCGTTGGCCTCAACGAGACCGGGCAACAGATAGGTAGCGCCGCCACCGCTCGGACCCTCGCAGACACCTACGCGGCCCGAAACGCGCGCGTAGGCATCGGCCATGTAGGCGGCGCTGCGCTCGTCGCGTGTCAGGATATGCTCCATGCCATGATCGAGACGCTTTAGGGCATCGTAGAAAGGCAGGCTCGTATCCCCGCACAGTCCGAAAATGTGCTTGACCCCATGCAGCCGGAGCATTTGCACCATGGCTTCGGCCCCGTTCCATCCGGACATCGTCATACTCCGTTCATTTTGCGCTTTCGGGCCGGCCACAGATATTCCGACGCGCCGAAAACATGGATACAATTTAGAATACGAAGTTGATGCGCGTCAACCTCCGCTTGCGGCTAAAACTTCTCTTGATTGCGACGAGGCAGATAAAAGCGTCCGATATTCAACGCATTCTGCGTTGTCACATTGCATACTAAGCTGTATGTGTAATCCAAAGTCACGAGGTAACCAGACAATGTCACTTGCCGGTCAGAAGGTGGTTGGCGGTTCCGCCCTTTATGGAGCGCCAGTCGGGGTTCTTATGCTGGAAACCAGGTTCCCGCGAATTCCAGGTGATATGGGCAATGCCGGCACATGGAATTTTCCCGTGCTTTACAAGATCGTACGCGGGGCATCACCCGATCGTGTCGTCCTCAACGGGGCTGTGGGAACTGAGGAATCCTTTATCTCCGCCGCCCGCGAACTCGTCTCGCTTGGCGCTCGCGGCATCACCACGAATTGCGGCTTCCTCTCGCTTTTCCAGGAGAAGCTGAAGGCCGCCTGCGGCGTACCCGTGGCGACTTCGTCGCTGATGCAGGCCGAGGTAGTCCAACGTCTGCTGCCGCCGGGGCAGCGCGTCGGGATCATCACCATTTCTGCGGCGACACTGTCGCCAGCGCACCTAGCTGCTGCCAACGTACCTGCCGGAACGCCGGTGGTCGGTACTGAAGGTCTGCGCGAGTTCTCGCGTGTAATCCTTAAGGACGAGCCGGAAATGGATGTCGAGGCCTGTCGGCTCGACCTGCTCGATGCAGCAACGCGCCTTATGGATGAAAATCCGGATGTCGGGGCCATCGTGCTCGAATGCACCAATATGTCGATGCACTCGGCTGCCATAAGACGGGCAACCAAACGGCCGGTGTTCGACATGTACAATTTCGTCAGCTGGTTCCACGGAGCGCTGGCACCGCGCAACTTCATCGATCAGCCGATCCTGGACTAGAAGCGCTGGGCTGAATAGGGGGCGAGATCGATTTCAGGCCTGCGTCCACTGGCCAGATCGGCAGCAATTCGACCTGTGCGCGCGCCTGCCGTGAGGCCGACGTGCCCGTGGCCATAGGCGTGAAACGCATTGGCTGCAAGACGAGAAGCGCCGATCACCGGTAGGGAATCGGGCAAGCTTGGCCTGAAGCCCATCCAGCGGCTTACTCGTTCTTGCGGTAAATCCTCCGGAAGGCCTGGATACATAAGCCGGGCAAGGCGAACCAACCTGTCCGCCCGTTCCCAGCGCGGCTGTGCGGTGAAGCCGGCAAGCTCGACGGTCCCAGCGACCCGCAGTCCTGTTTCCATTGGCGTTGCGACGATCTTGTATTCGCTCGACATCGTGGGTAGGCGCGGTCCCGCCTCGGCTTCGGCGATCATAATGTGGTAACCGCGTTCGGTATCGAGCGGCACATTATCGCCGAGCTGTGCCGCAAGGCTCCGGGAATGTGCGCCAGCAGCGAGTACCACCGACTTCGCCGGTAGCTCTCCGCGATCGGTGACAATGCCCGTGACGCGTTTGTCGGTAATGACGAAGCTTAGTGCCTTGGCTACCAGAATTTCGCCTCCCGCACGCATGAAGGCTTCGGCAAGGCCGGCAATGAAGCGCTGGGGGTTCACGATGTGGCCGTTGCCTCGGTAGAAGCGCGCCCGAACATGGTTGGATGAAAGATCCGGCTCCAGTGTACGGAGTTGCTCACTACTGATCTCCTCGACGGCGATGCCCATCTTGGCACGCAGCTCCATGCCGAGCCTTTCGCCATCAAAGCTTTCCTGCGATTGATAGACGACCAGACCGCCCTGATGCTCGACAAGGGCTCCAGCGCTTGTGCCGGCGCTTAAGATACGCGTTGCATCCACGGCACCATCGACAAGTGCGTGCAACGCCTGTGCTTGTGTTCGGACCTTTTGTTCGCTGCCGGCGGTAACGAAGCGCATGAGCCACGGGAACATGGTCGGCAGATATGACCACCGCAAGACCAAGGGCCCATCCGGATCGAGCAGCCATTTCGGCACATTCCAGAGCACGCCGGGTGTCGAGACAGGCATTATCGAGGAAGGGTTGAGGCAGCCGGCATTGCCGGCAGAAGCACCCGAACCCGGTGGAGCCGGATCCATAAGGACGACCTTTTCCCCGCGTCGCACCAGTTCGAGGGCGGTCGCGACACCGACGATGCCGGCACCAATGATGACAATCGCCGGGTCATTGCTGGCCATGTCCACTCCCCCTCAGTATCGTGGCAAATGAAGGGGCTACCTGCGATCAGGTAGCCCCATGATAGAACTGAATTGCTGGTTAGCGTGCTGCAAGGGCGTTGAAGGCATCGAGCCATTCGGCCTTGCGCTCGTTCATCTTAGCGCGATCGAGCACGACAAGATTGTCGACACTGACATTTTGCAAGCCGAGCCGTTCGGCGACTTCGCTCGGCAAGCTGACGTCGGCATTGACCGGGAACCAGCCTAGGGCCGAGGAGACGGCCGCTTGGCTATCCGGTTTCAGCGCCGCGGCGATGGCAGCGCGAGCAGCATCGCCCTTGGTGCTGTTCTTGGCGATGACGTTGGTAAAGACCTGCACGCTCATGCCTTCCGAAGGGGCAGCAAAACCGATCGGCAGGCCCTGGTCGACGGCGTTGAGCGCATTGGCGACGTCGTAATAAGCCATCCAGATTTCTTCCTGGGCGAACAGGGTCTTCATCTCGGAAGCAACCGAGAAGACCTTGGCACCATTCTTCAGCAGCTCGCCGATCTTTTCCATACCTGCATCGGTATCGGTTTCGCTGCCGCCGAAGGCTTTCGAAAGCATGACCAGGAAGTCGATGCCCTTGGCATTGGTGAAGGCGGCAAGGCCAACGTGTTCGGCATATTCAGGCTTCAGGAAGTCCTTGAAACTCGTCGGCGGGGTGGTGATGTACTTGGTATTGTAGAGAATGCCGCTGGCGACTGTGCCGATGCCGACCCACTGCCCGTGAGGATCGACGAACTGCTTGGGCACGTTGGCGCCGCCAAGATCGCCTACGGATTGCGTCAGACCGCGCGATTTTGCTTCAAGCTCCTGGCCGCCTGTGAATTGATAAAGATCGATGCTCGGCGCAGCCGCTTCGGCGATCATGCGTGCCAAAGCTTCTTCCGAGACGATAGCAACAGAATTGACCTGCACGCCGGTTTCTGCGGTGAAGGGCGCATAGACCTTTTCATTATAGGTTTTTTCGGTGGTGCCGCCCTGGCTCTGGATGGTCAACGGACCTTCAAGCTGCTGGGCGAGCACCGAGCGCGAAACGCCGGCCAGAGCACTGGCGGCCATCAGGGCCAGCACAGTCCGGCGTTTGAAGGGCGCCGTGTTGATATGGTTCATGATTTTCTCCACTTTTCCCTCGTTTCCTCCGAGGATTGGGATGTTATCATATCCATATTCGTATGCAAAGCAGCATTCCAATTGCAATACTTATTGCGATGCTGCTTTCTTCATTTCGGCCATGCCATCGAACTCCTCCTGCGCCCAGCGCAGGGTTTCAACGATCGGGGAAAGGCCGGTAGTTGAGCCGAGCATCAGCAGCACGGCCTGCTGCACTTCTGCGAGTGTAGCGCCAGCCTCGGCGGCGCGGGTGCAATGGACACGAAAGCCGCCTTCGTTGCGGGCGGCAGTAAAGCCCGAGATCAGGCAAAGTTCACGATGCTTGGCATCGATAGCGCCGAGGCCGTTGATCGACCGGCGCAAGTCCATGAAGGCTTCCGCCACTTCCGGCGTCGTCTTGGCGAGACGCTGCAGAATGGAAACGAAGGGAACCTGTTTGCTCATAACGTCCATGGGGACAATCCTCTTGTTGAAATTGGGGTTAGACTCGCGGCACGCGCTTCCAGCCCAAGTCGGGCTGTTCGCGCAAAAGCCGGCCGAAGCCGTGGATGGGGGCGCGTACGCCGGCGGCCTGCAGGGTGGCCCAGATGATGGCTGTGCTCGAAGATATGCAGGTGATACCGAGATCTTCCTCAATAGCCTCGATCACCTCGATGCTTCTGAGGTTGGCGCCGCTGATCAGCAACACGTCGGCACCCTCGCGTTGGACCATGCGGGCAAGGTTGTAAGCGGTAGCGGGATGCTGCAGGCCGACCTGTGAGACCGGGATCGACGAAAAAGGTTCGAGCGCCGAACGCTCGCCGCCGAGATTGACACCAGCAATGTCGGTGACCTCGAAGCCCGAGGCCTCCCAGTAGGTGCGGCTGCTGTCATTGAGATCCTTGGGATAGGGTGTGGCTATGGCGATGCGCGCCGCACCCAGCGCCGAGAAGGCTTCGTAGATCGCGGCAGACGCGGTGACGGCGGGCCGACCCGTGATCTCGGAAACGCGCGTCGCCTGCTTGCGATCGGAATCTACCCCTTCGGCAATGTTGGCACCGGTGCAGGCATAGGCAAAGGCACGAGCGTTGATATGCGACAGCAGTTCGGCCGCCCGGTCGACCTCTGCGGCGGTGTCACTCAGACCCTTGACGGTAATGGCGCTGACCCGCACACGTTCGGTATGGATCGACACCCCGTCGGGTGCCAGCCGATAGAATTCCGGCTCCATGGTCGTGTTGCTGTTAGCGATCAGCAGCCCGATGCGGGCGCGCCATCCATACATTTACCTTCTCCCTATTCCGTTTGTGCCCAGGCGGCTTCCACCCAGGCCAGAGCATCGACGGTTCGTGACAGACCCTGCGTGGCGCTGATGCCGAGCATGGCGGCGTGCCGGCATTCCTCGAGTGTGGCACCGTAGGTGCGGGCGATCTTGCAGTGGATGATGAAGCCGCTCTCGATGTCGGCGGCAACGAAAGCGGCCAGCAGGATCAGTTCGCGCGTGCGATCATCGATAGGTCCGGCATCGCGAGTAACGCGACGTAAGGCCTGGAAGGCATTTGCGACGTCGGGCGCGATCTCGCGCAGGATGTCGGCGTTGGTCTTGAAGGCGTATTGCGCCATCGCCTCACGCTCCAAGCAATTCGTAGGTCGTCTTGGTGACCGTGTAGAATTCGCGGGCATAGCTGCCCTGTTCGCGCGGGCCGTAGTTGGAGCCTTTACGGCCTCCGAAAGGCACGTGATAGTCGACGCCCGAGGTCGGCAGGTTGACCATGACGACACCCGTGGTGGAATTGCGCTTGAAGTGCTGGGCGTGTTTGAGCGAGCCGGTGATGATCGAAGAGGAGAGCCCGAAGCTCGTATCGTTGGCTACAGCCAGAGCCTCCTCATAATCGGCGACGTCGATGATTGCGGTGATCGGTCCGAAAATCTCCTCGCGGGCTATGCGCATGGCATTGTTAGCGTCGGTGAAGAGTGCCGGCGCCATGTAGTGGCCGCGTGTCGGCCGATTGAGCAGTTCACCGCCTTCGATAAGCTGGGCGCCTTCCTTGCGGCCGATGTCGAGGTACGAGAGATTCTGCTTGAGCTGGGTCTCGTCGACGACCGGCCCGATCTCGACTTTCGGGTCGAGCGCGTGGCCGACGACCAGTGCACGCATACGCTCGCGCAGGCCCGCAATGAAACGAGACCGGATCCCGGGGGTCACCAGGATGCGGCTGGAATTGGTACAGCGCTGACCGGTGGCATGGAAGCTGCCGCGGATGGCGGCATCGAGGGCAATATCGAGATCGGCGTCGTCGAGCACGACGAGGGGATTCTTGCCTCCCATTTCGAGCTGTACCTTGGCCGCACGTGCCATGGCACCTCTACGAACGATCCCTCCCACTTCAACGGAACCGGTAAAGCTGATGGCGGCGACATCCTCGTGAGCGACCATGGCAGCACCAACGACCTCGCCACGGCCCAGCACCAGATTGCACACTCCGGCGGGCACCTGGCGGCTTATCACTTCCATCAACGCCAGGGATGATGCCGGCGTCAGTTCCGCCGGCTTCCAGACCACCGAATTGCCGAAGGCCATAGCTCCAGCGAGCTTCCAGGCGGGAGTTGCAAACGGGAAGTTCCACGGCGTGATAAGCCCTACAACGCCAACAGGCTCGCGGAAAACTTGCGCCTCAACGTTGAGGCGCACCGAATCCACGCGCTCGGCACCGGAGCGGAGCACCTCGCCGGCAAACCACTTGAAAACCTGACCCGCGCGCAGCGCTTCACCCTCGCCTTCAAACAGCGCCTTGCCCTCTTCACGGGAAATGAGCCAGCCGAATTCCTTATGTCGCTGCAATAGCTCGGTGCCGATACGATCGAGCATATCGAAACGGGCCTGCAAAGACGTGCGGGCCCAGGCCGGTTGCGCTTGTTTTGCTGAAGCGATGGCGGCGTGCATATCGTCGACGGTAGCACTAGCATAGTCGCCCAGACGGTCATCGAGATCGGAAGGGTTTTCATCGAGCATGCGATCGGTCGATGCCATCCATTCTCCGCCGATGAAGTTTTCGCGCGCTTCGGGCAGTGCCCATTGGCTGCCGGTCATCTGGATCTCCTATCGCGTATTTCGGGTGATGCCTTTGGCGTCGAGCTCGGCAAGTTCAGCGGCGCTGAAGCCGGCTCCGGCCAGAACGGCGCGAGTGTGTTCGCCGAGCAGCGGCGCGCGGCGGCTCGCTGCGGCTACGCCCTTGAGGCGGAACGGGGTACCGCGATGAATTTGCTTTCCTGAAACCGGATGCTCGATGGTGTGGAAGAAGCCGCGTTCGACAAAATGTGGTTCGGCATGGCGTTCGGCGGGGTTGAGAACAGGCGCCGCGGCCACCCCAACCGCCTGCAAGCGCCGCGCGAGCTCGTGCTTGTCCTGTGCTGCAGTCCAGTCTGCTATCGATGTTTCGATTTCATCCTCGTGACCGCGACGACCTTCGGCTCGAGCCAACTCGGGGGCCATTACGGTTCCTCCGATTTCGTCGGCAAGCGCTGTCCAGGCAGCGTCATCGGTGATGGCTATGGCGATCCAGTTGTCTTCGCCGGCACAGGGGAACACGCCGTGCGGCACGAAGCGCGAATGCCTGTTGCCCAGCGGGCGGGCGATGCGACCGTTGATCGCGTAATCCAGGCAATCCTCGCCGATGAGGCCGGTTACCATTTCGCGCTGCGACAGGACGAGGTGGCGTCCCTGGCCGGTGCGACGTGCCGCCATCACCGCGGCCAGCGTTAGCCCGGCAGCGAGCAGCGCGCCGTGCTGATCGGGATAGTTTACGTCGGCGCCGCTGGCGCGCGGGGTTTCAGCATCATAGCCGCTTACTGACATGAGGCCGGAGATGGCCTCCAGCGTGCTGCCATAGGAACCGTAGCTACGCTCTGGGCCGGTATCGCCCTGGCTGGTGATTGAAACCAATACGATGCGTGGATTGACCTGCAGCAGGTCGGTAATCGCGAGACCCAGACGGTCGAGTACGCCGCGACGGAAATTTTCGACGACGATATCGGCGCTGGCAACGAGTCGCAGCACCGCGTCGCGACCCTCGGCTGTCTTGAGATCGAGGCACACGCCGAGCTTGTTGCGATTCATGGCGTTGAACGGCGCGCTACCGTCCAGCGAACTGCCGGGATTGGAGACCGACCCCATCGACCAGAAGCGGAAGGGATCGGGATAGGCGCCGGATTCGACCTTCAGCACTTCGGCGCCGAAGTCGCCGAGCAGAGCCGAACAGCCGGCACCGGCGGTGATGATGCCGAGATCAACGACCTTGAGGCCACTAAGCGGCAGGGTCACAGTGTCGGTGCCGCTCATTCCGGCGCCTCGCCGCGGCTCAGCGTGCTCAACCACATGCCGCGCTCGATGCTGGCGGTCCACGGCATCTCACGCAGTTCCCAAAGAGCGCGTTTGCTGACGCGCAGGGTCGTAGCGTCATGCCGGGCTATGCTTTGCGCCAGCGCTTCGGCCGTTTTGACTAGCTCGTCAGGGGCAATCACTGCGTTGACGATGCCAGAGGCACGGGCCTGTTCGGCGGTGAGCCGGTCAGCCGTAAGGATCATCTGAGCGGCGTGCTTCGGGAGCACGCTCTTGAGCGTCGTTGCACCGGCCAGCCCCGGAAACTCACCGAAGCCGAGCTCGGGCATCCCGAAGGTTGCCTCGGAGGAGGCGATCGCCAACTCGCAGGTGTTGACCAGTGTCAGGCCGCCGCCGAGCGCAAAGCCGTTGACGGCGGCAATGAAGATGGCGGGATGCCGGCGGATGAGATCGAGCGTTTCGAACCAGACGCGACCGAGCTTCACAGGAGAGCCACTTTCCACCAGAGCTGCCGATTCCTTAAGATCGACACCGGCGCAGAAGGCCGGTCCAGCGCCTGTCACAACGATGACGGCAGCTTTGTCGCGGAGATAGTCGAGCGCTGCGCGTAGATTCTCCTGCAATCGCAGGCTCAACGCGTTACGCTTTTCCGGCCGATTGAGCGTTAGGACGGCATAGCGTTCGTGCACTTCGACACGGATGAATTCGAGATCGGGAACGCGGTCGGTCATATGTCGGCTCCTGCTCGCTGAGGGCGGATGCCGTCGATGCTCCATGCTGCGCCAGGCCGACGGAAACGGCCGAGCGTTTCGTCGCAATCGTCGACAAAGAAGCCCGAAGCTTCATATTGCGGTGAAGCAAGAACATCGGAGGTGTCGGCTACCATGCCGGCTGGAATGCCGGCAGCCTGCACTTCAGCATAAGCTTCGGCCTTGCTCTTGTTACCGATCCAATCCTGCAGAACAACGGCAAGCGCATCGTGATGTTCGATCCGCCCCGAACGCTCCTGGAAGCGCGGATCATCGAGGCGCGGATCGGAAATCAGCGCCTTGATTTTGGGCCAATCGGGATTTTCATAGATGAAGCTGAAGGGACCGTCGGCGCATGCAAGGTCGAACCATTGCGATTTCTCGCCACGTCGGCGCGGCTTGCCATCGGCCTGCTCGTAGATGTCGGCCTTCCATTCCATGTAGGCGATAGTATCGACAGCGCTGGCCTCGACCAGCTGGCCACGGCCGTTCGCAGCCTGTGCAAACAGAGCAACCATGACGCCGGTGAAGGCGGACGCGCCCTGTGAGCGGTCGGCTTGATAGCCGCCCAGGGTCAAGGGCGAACGAGCTTGTTCGCCGATCATATGGAGGAAACCGCCGGCAGCCATGGCGGTGATGTCGGTACCGCTGTCGTTGGACCACGGCCCGTCGTTGCCGAACGGCGGCAGGATAGCGACGACACGCCCGCCGCCATCACCACCGCAGCGCTCGAAGATCTGGGCCGCAACCGGGCTGCCCGGCAGAGACCCAATGATGACGACCACTTTTCCGGCGAGACTGCTTTCCCAATCCCCATCGTTGATCTCACGAATGGTCTTGCCCTGGTTGAGGTCGAGAGCCAACAGGCTGATCGTGCCCGCAAAGGGACCATCGAGCAGGATGGGATCGTCCGGAGAAAGCAGTTTTTCGACCCTGGCGCCCGCTTCGGCTAGCAGCTTGCCGCAATGGGCCACCGCGACGCCGGTGCCGATTTCCAGGACGGGCAGACCGGCGAGCAAGTTAGCAGGGTCGGACATCGCTCAGCCTTTGACGCGCTTGAATTTCGGCAGCGTCACACCGTCAGCGACGGTATCGAACACCACCTCGACCGGAGCGTTCACTTCCAAGGCAGCATTGCCATCGACCAACGTGCTCATCATCGTTACGCCTTCATCGAGCTCGACCATGATGACGTTGTAGGGCAACTCATTTGCGAAGCCTTCGAAGTACTTCTGGTGCATGATGATCCACGACCAGATGCGGCCTCTTCCGCTGAGTTTGCTCCAGGATGGTTTTTCGCCGAGCCGCTGCGGATAGTAGAGGGCAGGGGGAAAATGCAGTTCGCCGGTCTGCTGATCGACCTGCGCCATTAGCTCGCCGCGCGCCAACCCATCGAAGAATTCTGCGTTTGCCTTGGTGCGCTTCGGCAAAGGCTTGGAATAGGTTTGCATCGGCTCACTCCTTGGTGAACATGTGGGAGACGACCAGCGGCGAAACGCACATGTAATGGGCGACGTCACAGTCCTTGATCTGGCGAGCCCCGGCTTCACCGCGCACTTGACGCACCGCTTCCACCTGATGTCCCCAGCCCTGCATGTAGCTTTCCGCCGTATGTCCGCCGGCGGTGTTCACCGGCAATTCGCCGCCGAGTTCGATGCGACCGTCCCGTACCCATTGCCAGGCCTCACCCTTGGGCACGTAGCCGAAACCTTCCAATGTGAAGAGGATGGTGGGGGTGAAATTATCATAGATCTGCAGGCACTTGGCATCCTGCGGACCAAGCCCCGAACGCTCATAGATTTCCTTGGCCGCCATCTGCGAGGCGGCAAAGAACATGTCTTTCGAGGTGTAGAAATTGGTGAGGTCGGTCGAGCTTGAAGAGCCGCGGATATAGACCGGCGGCTTCCTGAGGTCGCGAGCGCGCTCGGCGGTTGTCACGATCACTGCGACGCCTCCATCATTGATGAGGCAGTAATCGAACAGCCGCAGAGGCTCGGCGATATAGCGGGCCGCCATGTATTCTTCATAGGTGATGGGCTTTTGCATCACCGCATCGGGATTGAGCGCGCCATTCTTGCGATTATTGATGGCCAGGGGTGCGAGCGCATCGTCAGGCGCGCCGTAAAGGTGCCGATAGCGATTGTACATCATCGAAACGTAGGCGCCCGGCGAAGTCATGCCGAACATCATGTCGTATTCCGCCGGTGAGTTCGGGCGCGGCTCACCGCCATATTTCGCGGCAACCGAACGGCCATTGTTGCCGTAGATGCAGGCGACAGTTTCGGCTAAACCCGCTTCGATTAGTGCGACGGCATGTTGGATAATGAGGCCGCTCATACGACCATCGCCTTCATAGTAATTGGTATGGCGAACATGCCGAAGGCCGACACGATCACAGAAGGTCACGTAAGAAGGGATGCGCATGCATAGGACTGCATCGATGCTCGACTTATCGATACCGGCATCGGTGACAGCCTGGCCAAAAGCATCGACGGCTAGATCGTAATCGGAGCGCTCTGGATCCTTGTCGTAATAAAGGCTCCCGTAGTTGGTGTTGCCGATGCCGACGATCGCGGCGGAACGCTTGGTCACAGCCAGACTCCCTTGTTGCTCGTGCGGCTCATCGCCTCGAAAGCTGTCTCGCGCGCGGCTGCTACCACCGTCCCAGGAGCGGTGGGACGCACATACTTGGTGACCTCTGCCACAGCGGCATCGATATCGGCGGTGGTCAACGCCGCGGCTCCAGCTAGCTTCTTGCGGATGCGGGTGACGAAGGACGCTCGCATACGGCTGGGATAGACCTTGAGCGCTGCGATCAGGTGATCGGCGATGGCGTCGGTCCACACCTGCTCATAAGCCTCACGTTCGGGGCCGTAGGTCACGCTCCTGGCATTAGGGCGACGGTTGGCGCGTAAGGCATCCGTCGCATCGTGATCAATACTGCCGTTTTTCAGGACGACGCCGTAAAGCGAGGCAGCTTGGTCGGTTAGCACGTGGCCGGCGCGCACATCCGCCAGAACCTTGGCAGGATCGCGTTCGAAGGGATCACCGACACCGCCACCGCTGGCGGTGCGGAATTCAACGACGTCCCCCGCGTTAAGCGTCAGAACATCGATCTTGCCGACGTCGCGTTCGTCCGGGGTACCGGGATTGACCAGCACTTGGCCGAGGTCACCCGGCAGTCCGCCGCCAAGCGACCAGGGGCGGAACACGAAGCGCTCAAGGCCGCGTGCCGTCATCTGCATGTCGGGAGCCAGCATGCGCACGGCAAAGGTCATGCCGGCACCGCCGCGTTGCCTGCCGCCGCCAGCCGAGCCGTCGCGATAGCCATAGGATTCGACGAGCACCGGCATGTCGGCTTCCAGCACTTCGTTCGGCACGTTGCGCAGGAACCCCCCGGCAAAGCTCACGCCGTCGATGCCATCGATATTTGGCCGGGCACCCGAGCCGCCGGTGAGCGGCTGGGCCACCTCAACGCGGCGTTCACCTGTTTCGGGATCATAGCCGGCAAGAAGAATGATGGCGATGCCACCCGCCCCTGCGGCGGGTATGATCTGAGGTACAGCCTGGGCCATGGCGCCCATGACGATATCCAGAACCCGATACATGGTTGCCGCGCGCACGCCATAAGCGGATTCGACGTCGGGGTTGAGGATCGTGCCTTCGGGAATGCGCAGCTCGATCGGGCGTACGAGCCCGGAATTGTAGGGCGAAGCAGGATCGAGTGTACGGAAGTAGTTGAGCAGGCCGATACAAATCTGGCGGTGGCCGCGCTGGTTCCAGCTTGGCAAGTTCAGTGCTGCCTGCACCTGGTAATCCGTGCCCTCGAAATCGAGAACGATATCGGAGCCCCTGACTTTCAGTGTCAGTTTGATGCGGATGAGGCCGACACCGACATGGTCGGCTTCCATATAATCGGTGAAGCTATAATCACCGTCAGGAATGGCCTCGATCAACTTGCGTGCATGGGCTTCGGCAAGATCGAGAACGTCGGAGACAGCATCTTCGAAACTGTCAGCCCCATAGCGGGCGACAAGTTCGTGCACCCGGCGCTCGGCCGTATTGAGGGTGGCTACCTGGGCTTTGAAGTCGCCCCATTGCTGCTCGGGGATGCGGGTGTTGAGCAAAAGGAAATCGATGACTTCCTGATTGGCGACGCCAGCCTTGAAGAGCTTTACTAGCGGAATGCGCAGGCCTTCCTGGAACAGTTCGCTGTTCGAAGGCGAAATGCTGCCGGGGACTTTGCCCCCGATGTCCGATGAATGAATGAAGGTCACGGCAAAGGCGAGCAGCCGGTCCTCGGCAAAGATCGGCTTCCACATCCAGATGTCTGGCAGGTGGGTCGAAAGGCCACGCGTGAGATCGGGATCATTGGTGATCACCACGTCGCCTGGCTTGTAATCGTTGAAAGCTTCCGCCACGATCTTGCACGGCAAGCCCGCCATGGTGCTGACAGCAGTATCGACCGGGGCAGCGAAGACTTCACCCTGGGGCGATACAAGCACCGCGCCGAAATCCTGCGTTTCCTTGACGAACACAGTGTGGGCCGTGCGCAGCATGGCTGCTGCCATTTCTTCGGTGATCGCCTTCATCCGGCTTTGCAGCACCGAGAGGAGAACGGGACTGGTTTTCACTGCGATATCTCCTCGACCAGAATGGCGCCGCTGGCGAGCACTGTCGCTTCGTAGCCGATAGGCACCAGGATGGTTGTGCCCATGGCTTCGATAATGGCAGGACCCATGAGATGTTGGTCTGGGACCAGCGTTGGACCATCAAAGACGGCGGCGTCGAACACCTCGCCACCCAGCATGACGTTGCGGGTGCCTTTGGGTTTTGCCGGGGTTCCGGTTGCCATTACCGGAGTAATGCAGGGCGTCGGCAACTGACCCACGATCGTGAAGCGCAAGTTGATGAGTTCGATCGGCGCAATGGTATCGGCATAACCGTAAACGCGCCGATAGGCGTCGTGGAAGGCGGTGTGGATTTCGTCCATGCCTGAAAGGCTGGCGGGGATATCGACTGTCAGGTTGAAGGACTGGCCTTTGTAGCGCATGTCTGCCGAGCGGAATCCATGCACCTTTTCGACAGGTACTTCCTGCTCGCCGAGCCAGGCTCTGGCACGCCGGTCAAGTTCGGCATAAGTGGTTTCGATATCCGGCACATTGAGCGCGGCCGTATTCTTGTAGACGGTTTCGATCAGATCATTCTTGATGTCGGCAACCAGTGCGCCCAGGGCGCAAACAGTGCCGGGAGAAGGGGGGACCAGCACCTTCTGGATGCCGGCTTCCTGGGCCAGCATCAGGGCATGCGTCGGTCCAGCACCGCCATAGGCGAGTAGGGCGAATTCACGGTGATCCACGCCCTTGCGAGCCAGCAACAGCATGAGTTGCGCATACATATTGGCGGTTGCGACTTGCAGGACGGCACCGGCAGTTTCGCGCGCGGAAAGGCCGATGCGCGTGCCGAGCGTCGTCAGGGCCTGTTCGGCTAGATCGTAGTCGAGGGTCAGGCCGCCGGTGAATGGGCCCGGCCGGAAGATGCCGGCAACGAGATAGGCATCGGTGATGGTTGGTTCGGTACCGCCGCGTCCATAGCACGCTGGTCCTGGTGCCGCGCCCGCGCTACGCGGCCCGACCTTGAGGACGCCGAAATCGTCAACCCAGGCGATGGAGCCGCCGCCTGCACCGATGGAGGAGACGTCCACGGCAGGTGTTACCAGCGGAAACTCGCCGACCGTCGATTCCGTGGAGTAGAGCACTTCGCCGTCGATGATGGCGACCTCTGCCGTCGTGCCACCCATATCGAGGCTGATCAGCTTGGACATGCCGGTGAGCTTGCCAATCTGGTTAGCGCCGATCACACCGGAGGCCGGTCCCGAGAGCAGCGTTGTCACCGGTGTGACGCGTGCCGACGTCGCCGCCATGACGCCGCCGTTGGATTTTGTGGAAAGCACATGGGCATCGACCCGCATGGCATCGGCGTTGCCCTGCAATTGCAGGAAATACTGGTCCATACGGGGGCCGACATAAGCATTGATGACGGTCACCAACGCCCGTTCGTATTCGCGCTGCTCAGGCCAGATTTCTGATGAAGCACAGACATAAAGATCAGGGAATGCTTCCCTGATGGCGCTGAGTGCGGTCCGTTCGTGCTCGCCGTTGCGGTAGGCGTGCATGAAACAGATGGCAAGGGCTTCCACGCCGTCATCGACGAGCGAGTGCACGGCGGCCAGAACCTCTTTCGTATCGAGCGGGTGGAGGACGTCGCCGGCAGCATTAAGCCGCTCGTTGATCTCGCGTACGTCACGCCTGGCCGCTAGCGGCGGCGTTTTTTGATGTGCGTAGTTGTTGGGATCGAGCAGACGCTGACGGCCGATTTCCAGCATGTCGCGAAAGCCGCGTGTCACCAATAGGCCTGTGCGTGCGCCATTGCGTTGCACGAGGGTGTTCACCGCGAGCGTGGTGCCCTGGGAGAAATGCCGAACTGTGTCTCCCGCCTCCGGGTTGATCATCTGCTTGAGACCGGTGAGGATCGCCTCGGCGGGATCGTGTGGAGTGGACGGAACCTTGAGGTTGATGACCTCGGCGCCGTCCTTCACGAAAACAAAGTCTGTGAATGTTCCGCCGACATCGATCCCCACTCGATAGGAACTCATGCAATCCTCTTTGGGCACGCATCATAGACAATTCTGTATGTTATTTCGTATCCAAAGATCGCGCAACCCCCGTAGAGTGTTGCCACCATGGAAAAAAGTTGTACGAGGTCTTATGTGCGTTCTTCAGCAAAGCAGCATGCAACCTTGCATGCAATCTGGTTGCCGATAAGGGGTGCATCTGCTAAGGCGTCGAAGCGCTTCGGGCGCAAATCTGATCGAAACCAGCAACCCGGATAGGTAAATGGCGTCCGAACAGAAGGTATTGGCTTCAGAGCGAACCGATACACTGGTGAAGGTTATCTACTCGCAACTGCGACGCGATATCCTCGACGGTACCCTGCGGCCAAACCAGCCCTTGGTCGAGGCGGAGCTTGCCGATCGATTGCAGGTCAGCCGGATGCCGATCCGTGAAAGCCTGCAGCGTTTAGCCGTCGATGGGCTTGTTCGCTCACAGCGCCGGCGCTGGATCGTGCACGAGCACACCGACCATGAAGTGCGCGAGATGTATGAAGTGCGCGCAGCGCTCGAAGGCGAGGCAGGAGCATTGGCTGCTCTGCGCGTCAAGGACGATCAGATTGCCCAGATCATTGCCGCCGGTAACGGCAAGCTCTTCAGCGAAGCGGCGAATCGCGGCGAACGGGTAAAGGCCAACGAGTATTTCCACGGACTTATCACCACTGCTGCGGGCAATGAGCGGTTGCGCACGATGATCGATCGCAACAGCATCTTCCATTTCAACCAACACATTGCCTCGCTCTATTCGGCCGAAGAACTGCATGAATCCGGTGAACAACACGAGGAATTGGCAAAGGCGATCGCTGCCCACGATTCCGAAAAAGCACGCAAGATCGCCATCAAGCATGTCGAGCATGCACTCGGCATCATTCTGAGGAAGCTCTACTAAGTGGCTTCGCCATTGGCGCTACGTAGCGTTCTGTTCGTGCCTGGAGCCAATGCGAGGGCAATCGAAAAAGCGCGTAGCCTCAAACAGGATGCAACGATCTACGATCTCGAAGACTCTGTGGCCGACACTCGGCATGAGGAGGCTCGTGCGAACGTCATTACGGCCCTGACGCAACGGACCGATGATCGCCCACTGATCGTGAGGGTGTCCCATCCGCGGACAGAAAGCGGGCAGGACGACCTCAGAACTATGGTTGACAAGCGTCCCGATGCAATCCTTCTGCCCAAGATCGATAGTGCCGAAACCATCATTGAAGTTCGACGGCAGTTTGGGGTTGGCACGCCGCTCTGGGCCATGATCGAAACCCCGCTGGGAATTCTCAGCAGCGCGTCCATAGCGGCCACGATCGCGGAGAGTGGAGGCGGCGCTCTGATCGTCGGACCTAACGATATTCAACGTTTGTCGGGTCTCGTCTCGGGACCGGAACGTGTCAATTTCCTGCCTTGGCTGATGCAGATCGCTCTCGCTGCCAAAGCGCATGGACTGTCAGTTCTGGATGGCGTCTACAATGATTTCGGCAATGACGATGGACTCGTTGCCGAAGCCCGGCAGGCCCGCGATCTGGGTTTCGACGGCAAGACACTGATCCATCCGCGTCAAATCGATCCCTGCAACGCTGCCTTTGCGCCGGAACCGCAGGAAATCGCCTGGGCGCAGATGGTCGTCTCTGCCTTTGCCGATCCTGCCCATGTAGATGCCAATGTCGTTTCCGTCGACGGCAGCATGGTCGAACGGCTGCATCTCGAGGTTGCGGCGCGTATACTCGCCCGTTCCCGCTGAACTTTCCTGCCGGCCGCAATCCTCATGGCTTTCGCCATTGATTGACCTGCATTCAACTTCGTATACTATTTGGGAGCCAAAGCTTGGCATCAAGGGAGAATTGTCATCATGCTGAAGCTCAAACTGCCTTCTCCATCGCGTCGGTGCCGCACCGTCGCGTCCGTATTCGTTGCAGCCTCTTTACTTGTCGCCGGTCCCGCGGTGGCCGAAGACCTGGTGGTTTCAAGTTATGGCGGGCAGACGGACGAAATCATTCAGCCGCTTGTTTATGATCCGTTCATCAAGGCGACTGGCGCCAATATCACTACCGTTCCGATGAATGGCGAGACATCGTTCGCGCGTCTCAAGGCAGAGGCGGCAGCGCCCTCGATCGACATCTATCATTTCAGCGGCGGCCAGCAATATGAAGCCAAAAGCCTCGGCCTCACGCAGGACTTGGGCGATCTCGGCGGAGCTCATGTCGGGGCGGCCTTCCGCGATCCGGATAATCAGTGGGTGGCCTTTGGCCTGAGCCCGATCGGCATCCTCTACAATACCGAAAAGATGCCGACACCGCCTACGAGCTGGACCGATTTTGCGAGGCCGGACCTTGCCGGACATATCGCGGTTCCGTCCCTGACCAATTTCATCGGTCCTTCGTTCCTCGTCCTATTGTCGAGAGCTTTCGGAGGAAGTGTCGAGGATATTGATCCCGGCTTCGACAAACTGAAAACGATGGCGGCTTCAGGCGTCCAGATATTTGAGCGCCCGGCCAACTTGCAACTCTACTTCTCCGGCGACGATGTCTGGATGGTGCCCTACGACGCCTCCAATGCGTTCCGCCTGAAGGAATCCGGCCTGCCTGTTGGCTTCGTCATCCCTAAGGAAGGCACCTTCGCCAACATGTTCGTCAAGGTGCTGGCCAAGGGTGCTCCCCATCCTGACATCGCCAAAAAGTCAATTGCGTCTTTCCTTGCGCCGGAATCGCAGATCGCCCTGGCACGGGCGCTGCATTGGTCGCCGACCAATCTCGACGTCAAGCTGCCTGACGACATCGACGTCCTCTCGGGTGAGGAGATGGAAAAGCAGGTTGAAATTCTCGACCAGGAAAAGCTTCGTGCGCATCTGCCCGATTGGATCGATCGCTTCAATCGGGAAATCGCCACTCAGTAGGGCCCTCACGCGTCCTACCTAAGAATGCATGGCGTGAGGGGCGATAACCGGTATTGTTTTTGAAGAAGGCGCGGCACCGAAGGTTGACCGCGCCTTCTCCGTATACTAAGAAAGATACGAATTCGTATCCTCTATTGGATTGGCTATTTGCCATTGCAGTTGAACGATCGCGAAGCAGGAGAAGACTCCGGTGGCACTCGACGTTTCCAATGCGACTGCGCTGCTCTCGTCCGAGCACGAGATGGAGCGTGCGCGCGGCCGCCGCCGCTTCGTTCTGACTGTACTGTTGCTGGCGCCGGCCGCCGTCTTCTTCATTTTTGGCTTCGTCGTGCCGCTGCTCGATCTGTTGCTGCTCGCCTTCCGTCCTCTGGACAATGCAGGAAGTTTCACACTCGATAATTTCAGCCGCGTCTTTCTTGATCCACTCGGTCGTAAGATCCTCCTCGACAGCTTGGTGATCTCGGCCTGGACAACGGTGGTCTGCCTCGTCATCGGCTTTCCACTCGCGTATCAGGCGGCTCGTGGAACAGCGCTTACGCGCACGATCATCCTGATGCTGGTGTCGTTCCCGCTACTGACTAGTTCGGTCGTCCGTACATTCGGCTGGCAAGTCCTGCTGTTTCCGAATGGCGCTCTCAATACCATTCTCGAGGCGATCGGCATTCCCGATCCCCCGGCCTTGATCGGGACGCATCCTGGGGTAATCGTGGCGCTTTCGGAGATTTTCCTGCCCTTCATGGTGCTGACGCTCTTCAGCGTCGTGCGAACTATCGACGAATCCATTGAAGAAGCCGCGATCGATCTTGGTGACGCGCCGTTGATGGTCTGGTGGCGCGTGACGCTTCCGCTTGCGCGCAACGGCCTGGTCGGCGGCTCTTTGCTCGTCTTCTCTCTGGCGATGAGTTCCTACGTCACGCCCAAGCTGATCGGCCAGTCGCGCGTGCTGACGCTGGCAACCACGATCTTCGAACAGGCGATCGTGCTGGTGCGCTATCCGGTAGCGGCGGCCTTTGCCGTCGTGCTTTTGGGCATCACTCTTGTCGTTTCGGTATTCGCAACGCGGGCCATGCAAATGCAGAAGGGGGCTGTCTGATGCTTAGCGGCAGCTTCCGGATCAGCCTGACGGTCTTCAACACGTTGGCCATCCTCTTCGTGCTTTCGCCGATTATCGTCGTCGTCATTTCGAGCTTTGGCGATACGCTTTATATGCGGTTTCCGCCGCAAGGCTTCACCTTCCGCTGGTACACGGCGGCTCTCACCGACCCAGCCTATTGGCGCGGGTTTCAGACCAGTCTTTATATCGGTGCCATCAGCGCGGTAGTTGCAACGCTTGTTGGTGCAGCAGCGTCGTGGGCGCTTGTCCGCTACGCCGTCATCGGACGGTCACTAATGGAAAGCGCCCTCCTGCTGCCGCTGACCTTGCCGCACCTCATTCTCGGCATTGCTGTGCTCACCTTCACCCAACCGATGGGGATGGGCAACTCGCTCAACCGGCTGATCATCGCCCACATCGTCATCACCATCCCCTATGTGCTGCGCATACTGGTACCTGTGATCAGTGAATTGAGTGCGGAGCTCGAAGAGGCAGGCGCTGACCTTGGTGCTTCGCCTTCGTCCGTGTTCTTTACCGTGACGCTACCGCTCTTGTTACCCAGCATAGCTGTCTGTGCTGCGGTGGCCTTCATGGTGTCGTTCGACGAACTGGTCCTGTCGCTGTTCCTGGCGCCGCCGGCCCAGCGCACGCTACCGATGCAGATATTCTCCAATGTCGAATTCGGACTCGATCCTTCGGTTGGTGCGCTGTCGACCCTGCTGTTGGGGGCGACCTTCATTCTCATGCTCATCGGGCAGGCCTTGTCGCGCGCCCGTTCCGTTTCGCTGAACCCCAGGGTCGCCTGAACCCTTCGAGGAACTGCCATGCCGGAAGTCGTTTTCGAAAACGTCACCAAGAAATACGGAAACCTCGCTGCGGTGGCAGATTTCGATCTTTCCATCGACAAGGGGCAACTCGTTGCTTTGCTCGGGCCTTCGGGCTGCGGCAAGACCACGAGCCTGCGTATGCTTGGCGGCTTCATCACTCCTACAGTAGGCGCCATCCACCTGCGTGGCCAGGATGTAACCCGGGTGCCGCCCCACAAGCGCGACACGGCGATGGTCTTCCAGTCCTATGCCCTCTTTCCGCATCTCACCGTCGAAAAGAACGTCGCCTATGGGCTGCGCCGCCGGCGTGTACCGCACGAAGATATAAAAAGGCGCGTCGCCGACGCTCTATCGCTGGTGCGTATTCCTGAATTGGCTGCTCGTTATCCGAGCGCGCTTTCCGGTGGTCAGAAGCAACGCGTCGCCGTGGCGCGGGCGCTCGTCCTGCAGCCCGCTGTACTGCTGCTCGATGAGCCGTTCTCGGCGCTCGACGCACAGATCCGTGAATCCACTAGGCTCGAACTGCGCCGCATCCAGCAGGAAACGGGAATTACGGCGCTGTTGGTCACGCATGACCAGCAGGAGGCTATGTCGGTGGCTGATACGGTCGTTGTCATGAACAAGGGGCGCGTCGAACAGGTCGGCACGCCGATGCAGATCTACGACAATCCGGCTTCACAATTCGTCGCCGAGTTCATCGGCGCTGCCAATGTCTTTCATGGTACGCTGGTCGCAGCCGACAATGGCCATCAGCAATTCGAGACCGACGCCAAGTTCCCCATCCTGCTTGATCGGCAGGATCGGCAGCAGCCCGGACGAGCCATCGCTGTCGTGCGCGGCGAGGACATTTCGGTTTCCACGCCTCGCGCCGGAGCGGAGGTCATTCCGAATTCCTGCCGCGGCACGGTCATCGTTTCTTCGTTCTTGGGGACGCTTGCCGAACTCGTCGTGCGGCTGCCGGATGGTATTGAAATCCGCACACGAGGCGATCGTACCCTGGCGGCGCGCTACCCGAAGGGTGCGGAAGTTGAACTGCGATGGGCGGGAGAGGATGTGCGAGTAGTATCGGCCTAAGGGCCGCCAGCGATCTCTCGTTAGAACGCCAGCTACGGCCTATGCCATCAGGAGCTAAGTGGTAAGTCAGTCCTTCTGAGATTTTAGATGCGGATAGGTGGCCACTGTGCGCCCTTATTCCGGTCATGGCTATCGTAGCAACCGCTGCTCCAGAAGAGCGAGGCGGAGCATCTGGCACCTTTGCCCCCGGACTGGTCGTTCTGATAATGTTAGCCTTGTCGCAAAGCGGCCTTAAGGCGTCGGCAGGCTTGATCTCAAAGAAGAAGCAAGCCGTCGATCCGCAAAGCACCCTTCCTGCCATCGCTCCGCTGCTCGTCGCGTTCCAGAGGAGTCGGGCAGATTGAGACGCAATCTGCTCACTAGCATTGCAGCTGGCTTTCCTGCGACCGGGGCCTTCTACTGTCCCCAGATTCGTCCGCCGTCGGCCATCAGAGTCTGCCCGGGTGATCCATTCGCGCGATCGCTAGCCAAGAACAGTGTCAGCTCCGCAACTGGGTCCCATCATCCACCCAGCCCAGCGGCACCATTTTCCTTGACCAATCGCTCGAACGGTTCCCCACGCGGGAGGTCATCGAGCCGGGAGGTATCGTTAAAGCCGGGCAGATGGTGTTGACGCGGATATTGTCGGCGGCAAGCTCCATAGCTATTACGCGCCCCAGCGATCGCCATGTTGCTTCCCATCACGTTGACGCTGAATCCGCTCTCTGCACTGATCATGCTCGCCGGCATCTACTATGGCGCCCAATATGGCGGCTCGATCACCGCAATATTGGCCAATCTGCCGGGTGAGCCGTCCTCGGCCGTTACCGCCATAGACGGCTATCAGATGGCCCGGAAGGGCCGGGCGGGTGCCACCCTTTCGATCTTGGTCATGCCGAAGCAGGCCGGTCCATCGTGCGGGCGATAGAACGGGTGCTGGAAGAACCGAGCCTGCGCACGCGCGATCTTGGCGGCCAGGCCGATACGGTCACCTGCGGCAACGCTATAGCCGAAGCTGTTTGAGCCATGCTCGATCACCGCATCGCGGCACACCATGCGTAGGCTACCGCGTTAGGGGCATGTTCTTAGACCACGTCGAGGCGAAGGATGTTCGACGAATGAACGGGGCCATGGCCAGGCAGTCTTACGTCATTTCTGGTCGCTCAGAAGCGCCAATCGCATCATTGTCACGTATACCCTATGACCCGCCGGATATTTTGGAAGGGTTTTTGTGCCGGCAGAGATGCCGGGTCCAAACTGTGATCGGATGCAGTGTTGGGCGATAATGCAGCGTCAGCTATTGGCAATACTTTGCAGATGGACGAACGACCGGAATGGGGCACAAAGCCGTTCTACATCGAGCGTTTGGCGGGTGACCTCTTCGGGCCGGAAGCCCCCATCTCACCTTCCAAGCGCCAACGACCGAAATGGACTCGTATCCTGCCGATCAGCTTTGCGCCCCCATAGCAGACATTAATGCCACGTCTCGCTGTGGGACCTGATCATGAAACGATCGCTAGCAGAACACCCCGTGTCGAACCTTTGGCCGTGGCCATTATCTGTGAAACCCGCGACTAAACCCAGCCACCGTTCTGCTTGCCACTCCAATACGATCGTTTGGCTTGACTGGGGTTATGGCAGTTTTCAGGAGATCGCAGGCATCCGCCCGGGAAGGCCAACCTCAATTTGGCTCCGACGAAAGCGCGGTGATCCGATTGAAGGCGGAGATGAAGCCTTTCAGCGAAACACCGAATGTCGTCTTGTGTTCGGTATCGGAGGCGGCGACGCTGATCTTGAGCACTTTGCCCTTGCCCAAGCCGTCAAGGGTTGCTGCATCGAAGCTGACAGGAACGATGCAGCCGACCGGCAGGCAGGTCTTGAAAGCCTGCAAGGGAAGCGGCGCACCGTCATCGATCTGCAGAACAGCCCCCTGCGAGAGGTCAAGCCCGAACGGTAGCACAAGGTTTCCGCTGGCACCGGCATCGCTTTTCGTGAGCTCGATGGCGAGCACCATCTGGCCGTTCTGCTGCAGTTGCTGCTGCGACATCGAGCACTGGGTGGCCTGGCCCTGCTGCGCGCAAGCAACCCGCCAGTCTTCGTAGCCTTCCTGAATGGACGTGGCGCCAGCCGGTAGGGCAGCATTCGACGCCGCCGCAAAGGCCGGGCTGGCCAGCAATGCCAGCAGAAGTGGCGTCAATCGATATCTACTCACCATTTAACCCGTAGTCCTCCGGTCGCGCTGAAGCCGTAGCTGTCTTTGAAGTCGTTGAGGCCGGAATGCACCGCTGCCTCCCCAAAAATCGAGTATTTGTCATCGTCCCAATTATAGGAACCGCCTATTTTCACGCTTCCCCAAAGCGGATCGTCTCGGTGTGCCAAACTCACGCCGCTAACGTCCACGTGTGAACCCTCGCCCATGTCATAGTAGAGGTCGGCGCCACCGTAAAAATGTGAACGCGTCAACCGGCCATTCTCATCCTTGCCCTGCTGCTCGTAGTCCGCAGTCAGCCCGAAGCGCCAGCGGAAGCTATTGCTGCTTGCGAGCGAGACGTCGGCACCAAAGGCGTCGGTGAAGTCATCGAAAGAGGCTCCCGAATAGCTCAACTGCACCTGCGGCGTAATCGACCAGTGCGGATCGAGAGCGATCTTCTGGCCAGTCTCGATGGAGATGCCGTAGCCGATGCCGCGATTGCCTTTGGCAAGATCGATACCAGCCGTGCCCGACGAGAGATCCGTGCCGTACCAGATCACCTGCGCCTGCCCGTCGAGGTAAAAGCCGTTCCGGCCATACCAGGTCAGCGTTGCGCCCAGACCCGCCGCGGTACTGTCGATCGCGCCAACCCCGAAGACCGAGCTCACGCCTGACGACACCGTGCCATATTGCATAACGATACCGCCGATCAGCTGTCCGTCTTCAGTCTCGCTCAGCAGTGCATCGACGCCCGCTCGAAGCCGCCAGATCGTATCCTCATGGGTAGTGTCTGCAGTCGAGGAATAGGCGCTGAAGTGATCGCGCGATCCTTCGATCGCGCCCCAGATGCCATCGCCCTCAACCACGCTGTATGGTGCCGCGCCAGTCTCGATGACACCGCGTGGTCCCGACCAATTGCGGTTCCCCACCCGTTCCTGCAGGGTCGGCAGCTTGTTGAAGCTCTGCAGGACGTTTGCATAGGCCTCGTAAAGCGGCACGCCTGGCTGATATAGCGGGGCCGGGTCGGAGGGGTCTGCCGGATCGATCAGCGTAGAGCGCAGATACCAATCGCCATCGGTGGGCACGCTCACGCCATTCTTGTAGAGCCGGTAGGCGTAAGCACCGCCCACGACGGCCTGGTCACCTTCGAAAACGTAGTCGCCCGCAAGGGTGAACGTTCCGTTGGATGCCCCTCCGACGTCGACGATCTTGATGCCCTCAGTCGTTTGGGCGCCACTACCGCCGACATTGATGACCTTCACGTTGGTCGTGCCCGATGTGTCACCGGTGACGACCAGGCGATCGGTTGACGAAATATCGTCGCCAAGGACAGTCTCCATCTCGAGCGTGCCGCCATCCCCGGCGTAAACGCCAGCAACAGTCAGTGTCCCGATGGAATTGCCCGGAGCGACGACGCCGCCGGCATGGTTGGTGGTGTCGCAGACCGTTCCGGTGCCCTGCAGGCGGCCGCCCGACAACACGTCAATTTCGCCGCACAGGTCTCCCGACACACTGAAGATGCCGCCTGCGATCGACGTGGTGCCGGTAAAGGCGGAACCGTCGCCCGTAAAGGTCAGCCTGCCGGCGCCGCTCTTGGTGAGGACGCCGGAACCGGAAAGCAGGCCGCTGAGGGTCAGCGTGGTGCCAGCATCCGCCGCGATCGTGCCGGCACCGACCACGTTGATAACGCGGTCGCTGCTGAAGCTGGCGATCGTATTGAGTGTGCCGCCGTTGAAGCTCACGTCTCCCGCCGCATCACCGAGATTGGCATTAGAGGCAATGCGGAGCGTACCGCCGTTTATCGCCGTGCCGCCCGCATAGGTGTTGGCCCCGGTGAGAACCAATGTGCCCAGATCGGCTTTGACGAGTTGCGCCGCGCCGGTGAGCTCCGATGCAATGGTCGCAGTATAGCCGGCACCGGCCGCGGTCGCATCGCCGACGCGAATGGTCGCGTCGGGCGCGCCATTGAGGGTGATCGCGTCCCCTTCGATCCGGTAACCGCCCGTCGTGAACTGGATGCCTGAAACGGAAACCTGGCCGAGATCGTCGTCCACCGTAACGGTGCCGGCGGTACCGGAAAACACGGCGAAGGATGCATCGGTGAAACCGGCATTGACCATGCCAGTGGTCTCGGTCCAGTTGTCGTTGCCAGCCGCACTCTGCCAAACGCCATCGCCGCCATCGACCGTGCCGTCGAACTTTGGACCGGCATCACCGTCCCAATAATTGAGCAGCATGCCATCGGTATTGATCAGGTTCACCTGATGATCGACCGATGTCTGGATCAGGTAGCTGGGAGAAGGAATCGTACCGACCGACAGACCATTATTGGTGAGAGTCCCGTCGTAGCTGAAGACGCGGTAGATGCCGGGACCGAACGAACCAGCGGCCGGAACCGAAACGTTCAGCGTACCGTCGAGCGTGAGATTGCCATGGACGACCGTCAGGTCGTTGAGTATTCCGCCCTCCTCGTTGGCCCTTCCGAACGCATATTCGAGGATCGAGCCGCTCGAAAGCGAGAGGTTGCCCGCCACCGTCAGAGTGCCGGGCGTGCCGTCGGCAGAGCCCGGCGACAGCTTCGCTCCGTCGGCAATGGTGACATTTCCGCCGATTGTGCCCTTGCCGCCAAGCGTTGCGCCACTCGCAACCGAAGTATTGGCGCCGGCGGCGCCGCCATTGCCGTCGATAAAGAGCCCGCCCTCCGCAACAGTGGTTGTGCCATCATAGCTGCTGGTGCTCATGAGGGTGAGGGTGCCGGCTCCGGTCTTGGTTAGAGAGCCGACGCCACTGACGAGACTGGTCAGCACGAGATCGGCCTGGGTGTCGAAGATGCCGCCGCCAGCGTTCAGCACGACGTTGCGTGCCGTCGTGAAGGCCGCCGTATTCCGCAGCGTGGCCCCATTGGCGAGAGCAAGACCGCCGGCCGCGTCGCCGAGGTTCCCGTCATTGGTTACCTGCAGCGCACCGCCACTGATGACGGTGCCGCCGGCATAGGTGTTGGCGCCCGTCAGCACCAGCGTACCGAGATCTGTCTTGAGCAATCCGCCGCTACCGGTGAGGCTGGAGCTGATCGTCGCCGCGTAAGCGGCCCCCAGCAACGAGCCATCACCGACGCGGATCGTTGCTTGCGCGCCGCCAAGGCCGATCTCGCTGCCCTCAATGCTATAGCCATCGGTGGCAAACTGCATGCCTGCCACGTCGATTCCGCCAAAGCTGTCGTCTACGGCTACAGTACCGCCGGCGCCCGCGAAAACGGCAAAGCTTGCATTGTCGAACATGCCGTTGAGGCTGCCATCGCTTTGCGTCCACAGTGAATTGCCGCCGATCCGCCACGTACCGCTACCGCCTTCGATGGCGCCATTGTTCTGGTTGGCAGGGTTGGTGTCACCATCCCAGTAGTTGAGGGTCAGACCGGCCGTGCTGACGAGGTTCACCTGCTTGGCGATCGAAGTCTGCACGTTGTAGTCAGTGGATGTGGTAGCAAGTCCCTGGTCATCGAGTGCGCCGTCGTAGCTGATGACACGATAGATGCCCGGCCCGAAATTGCCGCCAGATGTCTCGGCAACGTTGATCGTACCGTCGAGGCGCAGATCGCCATGTACCACTGTAAGGTCGTTGTAGGCGCCGCCCACCACCCCGGCTTGTCCGAAGCTGTAATCGAGATTGGAACCATCCGCCAGATTGAGGGCACCGTTGATGGTCAGCGTGCCGGGAGCGGCGCCGAGGTCGCCCGGCGCTAGCCTGCCGCCATTGCCGACCTGGACAGCGCCGCCTATGACGCCCTTGCCGCCCAAGGTTCCCGTATTGACGGCAACTGCTCCCGCAGCAGTCGACTGGTCACCGTTGATATAGAGGGCTCCCCCGTCAACCGAGGTTGTGCCGCCATAGCCGTTGTCGGCCGTGAGCACAGTCGTGCCGGTGCCGAGTTGCACGATATCGCCGCTGCCCGAGATCAGACCGGCGAAGGTGTAGCTGTCGTTCCGGTTGAAGGCCAGGGTGCCGTCATTAAGCACGTTTCCAACGATCGAGCCGGAGGCTCCGCCGGCGCCCAACTGCAGCGTGCCATTCGAGATCGTCGTACCGCCGGCATAGTTATTGGTACCGGAAAGCGCCAGCGTACCGGCGCCGTCCTTGATAAGAGCACCCGTGCCAGTGACCACGTTAGCCCATGTCAGCGTCGTTCCACCGTTCGTGTCGAAGGTCCCGCCGCCGGCATTGAGCGTTACATTGCGCGCAGTCGTAAATGTGCCGGTACTTTGCAGGGCGCCACCATCGATGGTGAGCATGCCATTCGCATTACCGAGATTGGCATCGGCCGCCACCGCTATGGTGCCGCCATCGATGATCGTACCGCCCTGGTAGCTGTTCGTGCCCGTCAACACCAGAGTGGCGCCGCCGACTTTGGTGAGCGATCCCGCTCCGCCTATGACGCCGTTGATCGTAAGATCCGCATCTGTCTCGAACGTGCCGCCGCCTGCGCGAAGCGCCACCGCACGAGCCGTAGCGAATGCCGCCGTGTTATGCAGCGTGCCACCGTCCAGGCTAAGCGCGCCGGCTGCACCGCCGAGGTTGGTGTCGGACGAAACCTGGATGGTGCCGCCATTGATCGCCGTGCCGGCGGTGTAGGTGTTGGTGCCGGAGAGCACGAGCGTGCCGAGGTCGGTTTTTACGAGCTGCGTAGCGCCGGTGAGACTTGCGCTGATCGTCGCAGAATAGCCCGCGCCAGCCACCGTGCCGTCGCCGACGCGAATGATCGACTGCAGGCCAGGCTGCGCGCTGTCATCGACGAGCACGATTCCTTCGCCCCGCACGACATAGCCATCCACGTCGAATTGCATGCCCACGGCTTGCACTTGCCCGTTGGTGGTGCTGTCGACATCTACCGTGCCTGCTGCGCCCTGGAAGATGGCGAAACTTCGATTGTCGAAGGGTGCAGCGAAGAGACCGGTCGCGTCCGTCCAGTTCCTGTCTCCGGCTGCCTGCCAGACGCCGCTGCCGCCGTCGACCGCGCTGTCGGAATGCGGACCCGCACCGTCCCAGAAGCTAAGGGCCAGGCCTGTGGAGTTGACGAGGTTGACCTGCTTGTCGATCGAGGTCTGCACGAAATAGTCGGATGAGGCGACATTCAGACCATTATCGGTCAATGTCCCGCCGTAGTTGATAAGACGGTATACACCTGGACCAAAGGTACCGCCCGGCGTCTGCATGATGTTGAGGGTGCCGTCGAGCGTCAGGTTGCCGCCGACATTGATAAGGTCGTTGAAATCCCCGCCGGGCGTGCCCGCCTGACCGAAATCGTAGTTAAGTTTCGCAGGGCCGAACAGCGTCAGGTTGCCATCAATGGTCAGGGTGTCGGGAGAATTGCCCGCAGTTCCAGGGCTCAGCGTGCCCGCGACCGTCACATCGCCACCGACCGTCCCGTTACCGCCCAACGTGCCGAGCAGGCCGACTGAGGTTGGCCCATGCGCTCCGGACTGATCGCCATTTATTAGGAGAGTACCTTGACTAATGGTGGTCGATCCGGCGTAGCTGTTATCGCCTGTAAGTGTCACCGTCCCGTCGCCTATCATACCCACACTGCCCGTGCCGGAGATCACCCCGGAGAAGGTATAATCGCCGTTATGATAGAAGGTGAGGCTGCCGCTGTTCGCTACCGTCGGTGTGGCAAGTGTGGAGCCGTCGGCAAGCCTGAGCGCCACGGACTCAATGATCGTGCCAGCGCTGTAGCTGTGATCGCCCGTCAGGGTCAGAACGCCGCTACCCCTTTTTACAAGGCTTTCGAAATTCGTGACATCCGCACCGTCAAGCGTACGTGCGGCGTTGGCGACGACCCGCAGAGTGTCACCCGCACCGCTTTCTCCGCCAGTACCGGCATCGACGCCACCACCGCTGAATACGGCAGTATCGTTGAGCACCAGGGTGTCGTTCCCCACTCCCAGGCCAAGTACGCCGGCGCCGGTGTCGAGCGTCCCACTCACATCCAGCGTGTCACTGCCACCGCCCAGATCGCCGGTAGTCGTGAGGGTGCCGCCTGCATTGACGTTGATGATGTTGGAGTCTCCATCACCGGCGATCGTGACCGGCAGACCGCTGCCCTGGACGGTGCCGTTGACGGTAAGAGTTGTCGCCTCGTCGTCGTCGAAGACGATCGTGTCGGTTGTCAGGCCGCCGTCGACCTGCAGCGCACCCTCTGTAATCTTGGTCATGCCGGCGCTGTTGGCCGCAGTCAGCACCGTGGTGCCTTCGCCCATTTGCTCGATAATGCCTGGGCCGCTGATCTTGCCGGCGAAATTGAAACCACCGGCATCGCTGCGATTGAAGCCGAGCGTGCCGGTCGAGAAAGCAAGGATCACCTCGCCGGTGCCGACATTCCCCGTCGTGCCGCCATTGCCGATGATCAGCTTACCGTCGTTAATGACGGTATTGCCGGTATAGGTGTTGTCGGCGGTGAGAATCCACGTGCCGGCGTCGTTCTTGGCGAGGCTGGTCTGGTTAGTTCCGCTTTGGTCGCGGATCGTCACGCCCATGATGTTGTCGCCGGCATAGGTGCCGCCGAGCGTGAAGGCGCGCGCACCGATGCCCGTAAAGCCCATTAAACCGCCGCTGTCGGTGAAATTGACGGCGCCGGTGCCAGAGGATTCGATGATGGTCGTACCGGTGCCGAGAGTGAACAGCCGGTTGGTACTGTCGCCAGCGCCGACATAGCGCAGCGTACCGTTGGTACCGATGACCAGATTGCCCGCCGTTGCCAGCGACGCACCAATGCTGCTGTTTTCGCCGCCATCAGCGAGCTTGGTAACCTCGAGTACGCCGCCATCAGCGGTGGTAATCGTGGCACCCGTGTAGGAACTGGTCGAATTGGTCAGCCGCCAGGTGCCGGCTTGTTCCTTTACCAGGGAGACCGCCGAGGCGCCGTTGTCCACGATCTGCGCCGCGAGGATGTTGGTGCCGGTATTGGTGCCGCCCAGACGCAACTGTCGTGCGCCTGTACCAGTATGCGAAATCGCTTCCGTGCTGGTGAAATTGAGCGTGCCGGTGCCCGAAGATCTGAGATAGGCGGTGTTACCCATCGTGAAACGGCGGTCGGTGGTGGCATTCTCGCTGCCGTTGTACAGCAGGCCAGCGGCGCCCGTGCCACCGATGACGAGGTTGCTCGCATCGGCGCTGGACGAGCCGATCGAACTGTTCAGCCCGCCATCCCGGATGCAGTCGGCGTAGACCCAGCCGCCATTGAGGACGGTTCCGCCGCTGTAGCTGTTGTCGCAGCCGCCCAGTCCCTGGCCGCCGCCGCCATTCTTTATCAGGCCGCCAGTTCCCTGAATCGTACCGTAGAAATTCGCCCCGCCGTTGGTGATCGTCAGATCGGCCGAGCCGAGCCGGACAGTGCCGCCAACGTCGTTGCCGTCGTCGAGAGCGAAGACCGAGTTGGGATTGTCTGCCAGATCCAGGGTCGCGCCGGCATAAACCGCGATGCTGCCGGTTCCAAGGGCCTGAGTGGAGCCGGCGATCAGAGTGCCCTCTCTGAGCAGAGTGGCGCCATAAGAGTTGGTGCCGGAAAGTTTCAGTGTGCCGACGCCATCCTTTACCAGGCCGCCGCCTGAAGCGTTGGTGACGTTACCCGTGAACTCCAGCGTGGTCGTGGCTTTAGTGATCGCAAAGCCACCCCAGCCGCCGGCAAGGTGGAAGCCGCGATCAGTTGTGACCGTATCGCCCGTATATTGCAGGGTGCCGCCATTGGTGAGAACCAGATTGCTCGCGGCGGCGGTGGATGCACCGATGCCGCTGGCTTCGCCGCCATCGCGAATGCAGTCGACGGACAGCACACCGGCTTGAATGGTGGTCGGACCGCTATAGCTGTTGCCGCACCCCACAAAAGTCTGGGTGCTGGAGTTCTCCTTGATGAGTCCGCCGGCGCCGCTGATGACACCGCTGAAGGTTACGTTCGAACCGCCGATCGTCAGCGTGGCCCCGCCAAGGGTCACCTCGCCTCCATTGACACCACCACCTTCGAGGCCTCCAACCTTGATGTCGAAGCCGGCCAGATCCAGCGTGACGCCAGCCGCATCCGCCAGTCTCATTGTACTGGGGCGACCGAAAGCTTCGGTCGACCCGGCTCGCAAAGTTCCGCCATTCACAAAGGTGGACCCGACATACGTATTGGTCCCGGATAAAACCAGAGTGCCGGCCCCCTCCTTCAGCAAAGGGGCGTAATCATCGGCAACAACAGCACCACTGAATTCCAGAACCGTATTCGCGTCGGCAACGTCTATCGCGCCACCGGCACTTCCACCGATGGTGAAACCGCGGTCGGTCGTGGCCGAACCGCCCGTGTATTGCAGCGTAGCGCCGGCCTGCAGGACAAGATTGGCCGAGTCACTGTTTGAGGCACCGATGCTGCTATTCTGGCCGCCGTTGGCGAGCGTCGCAACCGAAAGCGTGCCGGTACCCGTGATGAAGGTCGTCCCGCCATAGCTGCTGTTGGCATTGGTTAGCGTCAGCGTACCGGCGCCGGTTTTGGTGAGGCCGGCGCCGTCGGGGCTGACGATCTCACCACCGAAGGTCAGGTTAGCCGTGGACTGCGTGACCTGGATCGTGCCGCCGGTGATGGCGCCCGAGCGCATGAGCGTGAAGCCGCGATCCGTCGTGACGCTGCCGCCGGTATAGTTGAGAGTGCCGCCTTCGAGCACCAGGTTGGAGGAATCCGCTAGGGAGGCGCCGATGCTGCTGGCGACATTGCCGTTGGCGAGGGTTGCGACGGTAAGCCGGCCGCGGGTCACCCATGTCGCTCCGGTATAGGTGTTGGCGGCATTGCCGAGCACGACATTACCTGTACCGATGCCGCCGACGTTGAGCCCGGTTGCGCCGCCATTGTTGACGATAGTCGAGTTGATGGTGAAGGTGCCGGCGCTGTTCTGCTGGATACCCAGCGCGCCGCCAACTGCCCCCCTGACGGAACTGCCGGAAATCGTCTGGCTCGCGCTGCCAACACTGTCGGCGACGATGACTGTGCCGTCGATGCCGAGCGTCTGGCCGGCTCCGACATTGACGCCCGAATTTCGCGCCACCGTATACCGCAGGCCGCCGAGCTGTACGACATTGTCGCCACCCGCCTCACTCACCATCCCGAAGAAGGGCGTGCTCGCCGCGCCGCCGGTATCGGTGACGATATCGCCGTCAACCCAATTGCCGGCATCATCTTCGAGATCATAGGCCGTGAAGGCGATGATGTTGTTGCCGGCATCCACATCCGCATAGTCGGTGGCGTTGACCGTGGCCCAACCGCCGAGCGTGGTCCCCGGTGCCACGGTCATCGTCGTTCCCGCGCCGATGCCGAAGTCGATCTGGCCGCCCGTTCTTATGACGTTGCCGAGATTGACGAGCACGGTGCCGCCACTCGCCCCCGCAGCCGCCGTAACCCTGTTGCTGCCGCCGGTGAGGTTGAGCCCGTTGAAAGTCTGGCTGTTCGACTCACCTGCGGCGCCCGTAACCTGCACGGTGCCTCCGGCCATGTTGAGGGCCGAGGCGCTGGAGATGATGTTGCTCGTCGGTCCTCCGGCGGGGGAGAAGTTGAGGGCGAGCGTGCCGCCCGCTATATTCGTGTCGCCGGTATAGGTGCTTGCGCCGGTCAGCGTCTGCGTGCCGCCGCCCTCTTTGGTGAAGCCGCCGCTGCCTTGGATGCTGCCCGCAAAGCTCGAGCTGACACCGGTGGCGACGCCCACAGTGAGGTCGCCGGCACCCAGCTGCACCGTTCCGCCGGTGCCGTCCAGCCTGGTGAAGCTGTAGTCGTAGCTGCCGAGGTCGAACGTGCCGCCATTCACGGTCAGCGAGCTCAGCTGGTTGAAGGCCGTCGCACTGCCCGCGCGCAGCGTTCCGCTCTCGACCGTGGTGCCGCCCGTATAGCTGTTGTCGCCGCTGAGCACCCAGGTGCCGGCGCCATTCGCGACGACACGGCCGGAATCGCTGATATTGCTGGCGATCGTATTTTCGCCGGCGTAGCTGCCGCCGAGGTTGAGGGTATCAATGCTGGCTACGGGATCGAAAGCAATGGCGCCGGTGAGAGTCAGGCCGCCAGTGCCGTCGTTTTGCAGCATGGTGTTGTTTGACAGGACCCACGTGCGGTCTGTGCTGGTTGCACCGCCCGTGTAGCGCAATGTGGCGCCGTTTATCGCGATCGCCGATCCCTGCCCGAGTGAACTGGCGAGCCCCGCGTCCGCTAGAACGGAGGCGTTGATGGTACCCCCACCGTTCAGGACGACGGTGCCGGCGAACGTGTTGGCTCCGGCAAGCGTGACGCTGCGGGCCGCGGCAGCTGTGAAGGTGACGCTAGGAGCAACGCCGCTGAGTATACCCTGGAGGTCGAAATCCCCGCTCGCGGCATTGAACTGGGTGTTTTGCGCCAGGTTGAAGTTGCCGGTGAGGGTGAGCGCTCCCGTCCCCGAATTGTTGAAACGGCGAAGCGTTGAGCCCGACAACACCCAATCACGGTTCGAGCTGTCGCCATCGCCGATATAGGTTATGTTGTCCGAGAACTGGCTTCCGGCCGTAAACGTAATTGTCCCGCCGGCACCCAGTGAGCTCGCCTCGCCGACGTTCCGAACGGAGGTGAATGCAACATTCCCGACGCCCTGGCCCACCCCGTTGAGCTGCACCGTTCCGGTGAAGTTGCTGCTGTCGTTGCTCAGCGTGACGCCGCTGGCCACGCTGAGGTTACCCGAACCGGTAAACTGCGCCGCCCCCACGCCGGCACCGCTTACGGTGAGTGTGGTTCCTCCCGCGATCGACACGGACCGGTCCATGGTGCCCGAATCGACGGTCAGCGTTGCGTTGGTCGTGGTCGTGATTATGTTGCCTGGCGCGCCGAACGCGGCATTGTTGCTGGCGCGCAGTACACCGCCGCTCAGCGTTATGCCGCCGCCGAACGTGTTCGCTCCGGTCAGGAACAAAGTGCCCGCGCCTGCCTTGGTGAGTCCATCTGAGCCGGCAATGATGGCGCTGATGGTGGAAGTGCCGGCGGTGACCGAGACCGTCGGCGTTGTGCCGCCGAGCGTCAGGATATTGACGCCGCTCCCCGCGATCGTATAGCCGCTGGTGCTGAAGGTTAGGCCATTGGCGGTGATCGGCGCGCCAAGCGTTACCGTGCCGGCTGTGCCCGCAAAGATGGCGCTGTCGCCGTTGGCCCACGGCTGGTTGTAGGGGCCAAGCGTATCGCTGGAATTGTCGCTCCAGTAAAGGTTACCAAGGTTCCAGATGCCAGTGCCGCCGCTGCCAAACGCCGTCTGATTGACATCCCAGTAACGATCAATGGCCATTGCAGGGCTGGCAGCAAGTCCCACAACGATCGCTGCGGCAGCGAAAGGAGCGCCATTGGCTATGAAGGCAGCGAGTTGCGCCGTGTAAGGCGCACAACTCGCGGCCACGCCCTTCCATTTCGTCATGCGACCGCCGCGCGAGAAGCGCCAGGGCAGGACCGAGGCGTTTAGTGGAGACTTCTCCAACCGGGACTTCGGTTGCGCGCTGCTTTCAAGGTTATGCCGCATAAAATCTGCCCCCATGCGGAGCGAGTGCGAACACCCGCAGACCGCATACCCTCGGAAATATTGCTGAAAATGATGTTTCGCCCCATAAACTGGGGAGTGTGCTTCGTCGGAATCAAAGTAACGCCGCCGCATTCGATGGCCGGCTTGCCGCCATCGGAACGCATGCAAAACTCTCGATATTGCGGATAGCCGGCCTGGCCTATTTGCCGAACAAATCGGCGCAACTCAAACGCAATGTTTGCTCTGAAAAATTGCCTTTTCAGGCGTGAGCTCTTGTTGATTCGTGCCGCCGGAGAGCAGACACGCCGCCGCATAAGTACCACCGCCCCCTCGTGCAAAAAGGTATGTACTTGATAAAGAGCCTAGGGAAGAACTTTCAACCACGCAACCCAAAAGGCCCCTTGCCGGAATGAAAACCCAGCTTCGTAAACAAGACCTTACCAAGGCTGCGATCATGCAGCACGGGTGGGGGCCGGGTTAGTGGCCAGACACACTGGAATGGCGATTCCGTAGTTATGTTTGACGGCAGCCACATGCGGGTGGCTGGTTGCTGCTGTCAGAAATTGGCGGTGCGATCAAGTCAATGGCGCATCTGGCGCCGACTTCGATCAATTATATATTGAAATGCAGACGGGCGCGCAGGAAGAGGCGGTATCCACGCTGCAGCGACGCTATGAGATCGTCCAGCAATTGTCCTCCAATGGAGGCGGTGCGGCTGCCAGCGGTGCCGCCTCATGCCGGTCGCGTTTTGCTGGAAGCCGACCGTCAGCGCTGCTTGAGCTTGTTCCGGCGCTCGATGCCGGTGCTGATGCGCGACATGCTGAAGCAGATGGCCCAGAAGACCAGAGCCACGAAAAGGTAGGCCGTCTGCCGCACCTGGTCGCCCACCAGCCAGTCCGGGTCGATGATGCCGGCCTGGATGGTGCCGAGGAATTCGTAGACGCCGACGACGATGACCAGCGAGGTTTCCTTCACGATGGAAACCGAGACGTTCATGATGGCGGGCAGCGAGGCGGCAAAGGTCTGCGGAATGACGATGTTGCGCGCGATCGGCCAGCGATGCAGGCCCAGCGATTGCGCTGCCTCCACCTGCCCCTTGGGAACCGTCTGCAACCCGCCGCGAAACACCTCGGCCAGAACCGCGGCGTTGAAGAGCGTGTAGGCGATGAGCACGCGGGTCAGCCGGTCGATGTCGAGATCGGGCGGCGCGAATAGCGGGAACAGCACGATCGCAACGAACAGCAGCCCGATCATCGGCAGGCAGCGCATGACGTCGATGAAGCCACCGGAAAGCCAGGCGACGATGGGGATGGACGAGCGCCGGCCAAAGGCGAGGAGCAGGCCCAGCGGCAGCGCGGTGGAAATGGTCCAGAGCGCCACGACGATCGTCAGCATCAGCCCGCCCCAGAGCCGCGTCGGAACGAAGGGCAGGCCGGGAATGCCGCCATAGAGCAGCAGCATGGCGATAATGGCAAAGACGAACAGCAGGCCCACGCCGCGCATCAGGCCGTTGCGTACCCGCACCTGCAGGTAGGTCAGCAGCATGATGACGGCGATGATGCCGGTGGCAATGACGCGCCAGCGCTCTTCCGCCGGATAATCGCCGAAGACGATCTGGCCGAAGCGCACCCGGATGAAGACCCAGCAGGCGGCATCGACGCCCCGGCAGGCTTCGCCGGAATCGCCGGCCCAGACGGCATGGAACACCGTCCAGTTGAGGAAGGGCGGAACGCTCGTCGCCAGGACCGCCAGGATCACCAGCGTCACCACCGCATTGAGCGGCGTACTGAAACAGGCCTTGGCGAAAACGAGGAGCGGATTGGAGGCGGGCGGTTTGCCGGACATGAGGCTCAACGCTCCCTGATCTGCACGCGGCGGTTGAAAAGATTGGTCGCAGCGGCAATGCCCAGACCCAGAACGAGATAGGCCAGAAGCGTGATGATCATGATCTCGATGGGCTGTGACGTCTGCGCCAGCGCCGTGCCGGCAAACACCAGCATCAGGTCGGGATAGGCGATGGCCGCGCCCAGCGAAGTCGCCTTCAAAAGCTGCAGGTATTGGGTGCTGAGCGGCGGAATGATCGCGCGCAGCGCCTGCGGCACGGTGATCTTGGCATAGATCTGCGTACGCGTGAGACCGAGCGCCGTTGCCGCCTCGGTTTGCCCCTTGGCGACGGACTGCACGCCGCCGCGCACCAATTCCGAGATGAAGGCGGCGTTGTAAAAGGTCAACGCCATGATCATGGCCGCGAACTCCGGTAGCAGCGAATAGCCGCCGGTCAGGTTGAAGCCCTTGGGGACGGGGACATCGAGGACGAACGACGCCCCGCCGACGATCCAGACGAGAGCCGGCAGCACGACGATCGCGGCCGGCCCAAGCCAGCGCAGCCAGGTCGAATGGCCGGTCGAGATGCGGTGTCGGCGCGCACTGCGCCCGCTGAACCACCAGACCGCCGCACCGATCAGAACGGCGATGGCGAAGGCGGTGAAGGATTGCTGCGGCACCGGCGAGGCAAAGAACACCCCGCGCCGGTTGAGATAGATATCGCCCGGCAGGACGATGCTCTGGCGGACCACGGGAAAGGTCGCAAGCGCTGCAAAGTACCAATAGAAAAGTTGCAGCAACAGCGGAATGTTTCGGATGACGTTGACGTAGAGCGTGGCAACGAAGGCCAGCAGCGGGTTCGTCGAGAGCCGGAAAAGACCGACGACGAGACCAAGGATGGTCGAAAGCACGATGCAGATCACCGCCAGAACGACGGTATTGATCAGCGCGACGAGAAAGACCGTGGCATAGGTCGAGGTCGCGTCATACGGAATGAAATGCTGCGAAATATCGAAGTGGGCTGCCTGGCCGAGGAAACCCAGGCCGTAGCGGATGCCCAGCCGATCCATATTAGCGAGCGTATTGCTGACGATGTAGGCGATGAAGCCCGCAATGAGCAGCAGGATGACGGCCTGCAGCGCATACTGTCGCCAGTGTCGTTTCTTGCGAGCGGAAGGTGCCGGCCTCGCAGCCGGCACATTCCCCAGTTCGGCACTTATCTCGTGCAAGGCCATTCCGTATCCGATTAGCGGAAAGCCGGCGCGATGATGAGGCCGCCGTCAGTCCAAAGGCGATTGAGGCCACGGCTCAGGTGCAGCGGGCTCTGCTCGCCGACATTGCGCTCGTAGCTTTCGCCGTAATTACCGACGTTCTTGATGATGTTGTAGGCCCAATCCTTGCTCAGGCCGAGCTTGGGGCCGATATCGCCGTCGGCACCGAGCAGGCGCTTCACTTCGGCGGTCTTGCTGTTGGCCAGTTCGTCATCGACATTCTGGGAGGTGACCCCCAGTTCCTCGGCCGAGATCATCGCATAGATCGACCACTTGACGATATGCGACCACTGGTCGTCGCCCTGGCGAACCACAGGTCCGAGCGGCTCCTTGGAGATCGTCTCGGGCAGGATGACGTGGTCGTCCGGGTTGCTCAGCGACAGCATGCGGGCGGCAAGGCCCGAGCGGTCGAGCGACCAGGCATCGCAGCGCCCCTGGTCGTAGGCGACGCGGACGGCGTCCCAGTCCGCAAAGGTCAAGAGGTTGTACTTCATGTCGTGGGCGGTGAAATAGTCCGCCACGTTGAGCTCCGTCGTCGTGCCTTGGGCGACGCAGATGGTGGCGCCTTCGAGATCCTCGACCGATGTCACACCCAGCGCCTTGGGCACGATGAAGCCCTGGCCGTCATAGAACGTCACCTGCGTGAACTCGTTGCCGGCGCCATTGTCGCGCGTGATAGTCCAGGTGATGTTGGAGACCAGAAGATCGATGCCGCCGGCGGCGAGCGTCGTCAGGTTCTGGGTCGGCCCCAGGATCGTGGTTTCGAATTTGGAGGCATCGCCGAAGACGGCCGCGGCAACGGCACGGCAGAGATCGACGTTGAAGCCCTTGGCCACGCCATTGTCATCGGTATAGGCGAAGCCGGGCGTCGGCCCGGGAACGCCGCATTTGACCGCACCGTGGGCCTTCACGTCGTCCAGCGTTGCAGCCTGAGCGCCGACTGCCGTTGCGGACAGCATCGCAGTAACCCCCAGGGCCGCGTAGAGCGCAGTTTGAAAGACTTTCACTTGTTTCTCCCTTGTTGTCTTTTCAGACGCAGTATCAGCCCCCTGCGGCGGGCACCCCCGACATCACTTCCGCAAGCTGATCCAGGAAACGGGCATTCTCCTCCTTGAGCCCGACCGTGACGCGCAGCCACTCGGGAAGCCCGTAATTTGCAATGGGGCGGACGATGACGCCGCGCTTCAGCAACTCGCGGTTGACCCCCGCGGCATCGCCCACCTTCACCATGATGAAATTGCCCTTCGAGGGAACGTAGCCGAGCCCGAGCTTTTCAAAGCCTTCGGTCAGCTGCTTCATGCCCTCGTTGTTGAGGCGGCGGCTCTTTTCCTCGAAATCCTTGTCGGCAAGCGCGGCAAGGGCCGCCGCCTGCGATTCCGCGCCGACGTTGAAAACGAGGCGCAGCCGATTCAGCACCTCGATCATTTCGGGCTGGGCGATACCGTAGCCGATGCGCATCGCCGCCATGCCGAAGATCTTGGAGAAGGTGCGCGTGACGATGAGGTTCGGATAGTCCCGCACCCACCGCACGCTGTCGTGCTGCTCGTCGGGCTCGAGGAACTCGAAATAGGCCTCGTCGACGATGACGGCGACGTCCGCCGGCACGCGCGCGAGGAACCGCGCCATCTCCTCGGGCCTGGCCCAGGTGCCGGTCGGGTTGTTCGGATTGCCCACGAAGATCAGGCGCACATCGTCGGTGATGGCGTCGGCCATGGCATCGAGATCAACGCCGTAGTCGCGCGCCGGCACCATGATGGCGCGGGCACCGGCGGCTTCGGTCTCGCGCTGGTAGGACGTGAAGGAATATTGCGAGGCAAGTCCCGCACGGCCGTGCGACAGGAAAGCGCGCGCCGCCGTTTGCAGGATTTCCGCCGAACCGTTGCCGACGATGATCCAGTCCATCGGCACGTCGTGCTTGGCCGCAAGCGCCGTCCTCAGTTCGATGCACTCCGGATCGGGGTAACGGGCCAGATCGTCACCAAAGCCATCGAGCGCTGCACGCGCCCTGGGGCTCATGCCGAGCGGATTTTCGTTGGAAGCGAGCTTGACGATAGTGCCCATCTTAAGGCCGAATTCACGCGCCACCGACGACATTGCCCGCCCGGGCTTGTAGGGCGGGATAGAATTCACATGCGGCGCAACCGGAACCTTAAGGACCATGCCTCTCCCCTTACGGACGACTTTTCTTTACCCGGCAAACAGGCGTCTGCGCGGGGCCGAGCATCCTTTTCGGGATCCTCAATTTTGAAAATGCTTAACACATTAAATTTCGATCTGTCCATCCCCCCATTCTTGGGCTGCATACGTTGACAGATCGGGCGCTCCCCATTTAGTTAATATGTTAATCTTCTCGGCTCTCGGCAATTGCAAACAGGCGATGCGGAGGACCTGGAAGACGGGGCGCGGGAGCGCCTCTTCCACCCGAGCGGTCCGCTGTTATCGGATTCTGATGAGCAAAAGGAATTCTTGAATGAAGGTTACGGGCGGCGAGGCCCTCGCACATCAACTCGTGCTGGAAGGCGTCACCGATGTCTTCGGCATTCCGGGCGTACAGCTGGACTATGCCGTGAACGGTCTCCGGCAGATCAGCGACAAGGTGCGCTTCTACGTGCCGCGCCACGAGCAGACCACCGCCTATATGGCCGACGGCTATGCGCGCACGACGGGCAGGATCGGCACCTGCATGGTGGTGCCGGGCCCCGGCCTGCTCAACGCCACCGCGGCGCTCTCGACCGCCTATGCCTGCAATTCGCGCGTCTTGTGCATTTCCGGCGGCATTCATTCCGACGGGATCGGCAAGGGCTACGGCCTCTTGCACGAGATCAACAACCAGACCGAGATCATGGGTTCGGTGACCAAGTGGAACCGCGCCGCCAAGACCGCCCAGGATATTCCGGGCCTGGTGCGCGAAGCCGTCAAGCAGCTCAATTCCGGTCGCCCGCAGCCGGTCGGCATCGAAATTCCACAGAACTTCCTCAGCGCCGTTGATGAATTCACCCTGATCGCGCCGCCCCAGGACGAGGACGGACGCCTGCGCCCGGACGCCAGGCTGATCGAAAAGGCCGCCGAAATCCTCAACCAGGCGCGCTTTCCGGTGCTCTATGCCGGCGGTGGGGCGTTGGCTGCGCACGCAACGGCCGCAATCACGGCCTTTGCCGAAAAGTTCAAGCTGCCGGTAGTGCTGAGCGAGAATGGCCGCGGCGCCCTCTCCGATCGGCATCCGCTGGCGCTCAACACGCTGGGCGGACGCGCCGTATTCCCGCACGCCGACGTCGTGCTGGTGGTCGGCAGCCGGTTCGGCGACACCACGAACGGTGATCCCTCCTGGCCGACGGCAGCGGCCCGCTACATCTACATCAATACCGACGAGAACACCTGGAGTGCACCACGCGCTGCCGAGGTCGGCATCGTTGGCGATGCGGCCCTGGCGCTCGAAGCGCTGACGGATGCCGTCGACAAGCGGCAGAACACGATCGAGGCCGATCTCGACCGCGTGCGCTCGTGGGCGCAGGCGCAGGCGGATGCGCTGGAGCCGCTGACCGGCTATCTTCGCGCGCTGCGCAACGCGCTTCCCGACGACGGCATCCTGGTCAACGAACTGACGCAGGTTGGCTATCACGCCCGCACGAACTATCCCGTCTATGCACCCGACACGTTCATCACGCCTGGTTACCAGGGAACGCTCGGCTACGGCGTGCCGACAGCCTTGGGAGCGGCTGCCGGCAATCCGGACAAGCAGGTGATCAGCATCACCGGCGACGGCGGCTTCGGCTGGGGCATGCAGGAACTGCTGACGGCAAGCAAATACGATCTCAACGTCGCTTTCGTCGTCTTTGCCGACGGCCATTTCGGCAACGTGAAATCGATGATGACCGACAAGTTCGGCGCGTCCTTCGGCGACACCTTGCAGAACCCGAAATTCGACAAACTGGCCGACGCTTTCGGCGTCGCTTACGCCAGGGCGGACGATTCGGCGGCGCTGGAAGCAGCGCTGAAGCGCCATGCCCGGCAGGGCGGGCCGGTACTCATCGAAGCGCCGGTCGGCAAGATGCCCAGCCCCTGGAGCCTCATGCGCCTGCGCGCGGCCAATGCCAGGACGCCGGCACTGCCCAACCCGCTTGGCGAACCGGCCTGATCGCAAAAGCGGCGCCGCAACCTGTGGCGCCGTTTTATTGGCGGGCGTCGGTTTCCGACCGAATGAGGTCGTCGAGGAGATCGAGCAGGGCCTGCAGCTTTTCGCTGCCATAGCGGTCCTCGATCGCCTGGTAGATGGCGCGGCGCTCCGGCGCCAGCTTGTCCAGCAATTCAAGGCCCGCCGGCGTGATGTTGAGGATGACCCTGCGGCCGTCCTCGTCGAGCCGGCCACGCGTGATCAGCTTGCGGTCCTGCAGGGTGCGGATGATGCGCGTGAGGCTGGGCGGCAGGATGGAGGCACGCTCGGCCAGTTCGCTGGCATCGACCGATCGCGTCTCCGCCAGCACGCGCAGCACGCGCCATTGCTGCTCGGTGACTTCGTGCGCCATCAGCATGGGACGGAAATGCGCCATGATCACTTCGCGGGCGCGAAGCAGGGACATGGGCAACGAGCGGCGCGTGGTCGCTGGGAGCAAGGTTTCCTCCGGCCGAAGAGCGCCTTGCGAAGTCGCGAATACGGCGCGGGACCCAGCCGGATATAGCTGCCTACTTGCGTTTCTGTCCATCCCATTGCCCCCGAACCATGGCCACGCAACCCCGGAATGCAGGGCTTGACTTGCCCTGCCGTCCGTGTATTTAACACGTTAATTAAACCTCTCGAACGGGAAGCGGCATGCCGCACATGTCGATCGAATATTCCGCCAATCTCGATGCCGCCATCGACATGACGGAGTTCTGCGAACTGATGCTCGAAACAATCCTCGAGACGGGCCTGTTCGAGGTCGGCGCCGTACGCGTACGGGCCTTTCGTGCCGACAATTACGCCATTGCCGACCGCCTGCCCGAGAACGGCTTCATCGATCTCAATTTCCGCATCGGCAAGGGCCGCTCGGCAGCGGAAAAGCGGGATACCGGCGAGGCGATCTTTGCCGCCGCCACCAGCTATCTCGCCAGGCCGTTTGCCACCCCCCACTTCGCCCTCTCGCTTGAAATTCGGGAAATCGATCCGGACCTCAGCTGGAAAAAGAATGCCATCCACCCGCGCCTGCGCGGCAAGTGACGGAGACCCGCTTCATGGGCCTTGAAGAAAACCTGAAAAAAGCCGAGGTCTATCTCGCCCGCTTCAAGGCGGATGGGGTTCTGCATCACATCGACGGCGAGGCCGTTGCCTCGGCCGATGGGGCGACGTTCGAATCGCTGTCGCCCGTCGATCTCAAGCCGCTGGCGCAGGTTGCCCGCGGTAGCGCCGCCGATATCGACCGTGCCGCCAGGGCCGCCAAGGCGGCCTTCCGCGATTGGGCGGCAATGCCCGGCACCACGCGCAAGAAGCTCCTGCACAAGATCGCCGACCGCATCGTCGAGCGCGCCGAAGAGATCGCATTCGTTGAATGCATGGATACGGGCCAGGCCCTGAAATTCATGGCCAAGGCGGCCCTGCGCGGTGCCGAAAACTTCCGCTTCTTTGCCGACCGCGCGCCCGAGGCGCGCGACGGCAAGACGTTGCACACGACCGGCCAGATCAACCTTACCAGCCGCTATCCGATCGGCCCCGTCGGCGTCATCACGCCCTGGAACACGCCGTTCATGCTCTCGACCTGGAAGATTGCACCGGCGCTCGCCGCCGGCTGCACCGTGGTCCACAAGCCGGCCGAATTCTCGCCCCTGACGGCCAAGCTGCTGATCGAGATCGCCGAGGAAGCCGGCCTGCCGAAAGGCGTCTGGAACCTCGTCAACGGCCTTGGCGAAGAGGCCGGCAAGGCTTTGACCGAGCATCCCGACATCAAGGCCATCGGCTTTGTCGGCGAGAGCCGCACCGGCGCCATGATCATGAAACAGGGCGCCGAGACCTTGAAGCGCGTCCACTTCGAGCTGGGCGGCAAGAACCCGGTCATCGTCTTTGCCGACGCCGATCTCGACCGCGCCGCCGATGCTGCGATCTTCATGATCTATTCGCTCAACGGCGAACGCTGCACATCCTCGTCGCGCCTTCTGGTCGAAGCCTCGATCTACGAGGACTTCACCGCCAGGGTCGCCGAGCGCGCCAAGCGCATTCCCATTGGCCATCCTCTCGATCCCCGGACGGTGCTCGGCCCGCTCGTGCATCCGGTGCACGAAAAGAAGGTCCTGGCCTATATGGACATCGCCCGCGCCGAAGGCGCGACGATCGCCACCGGCGGCACCAGGGTCGAAGGCCCCGGCGGCGGCCCGTATGTCGCGCCGACCCTTTTCACCAACGCCACCAATTCCATGCGCATCGCGCAGGAGGAAATCTTCGGGCCCGTGCTCACCGCCATTCCGTTCAAGGACGAGGCGGAAGCGCTGGCGCTCTCCAACGACACGCGCTACGGCCTGTCCGGTTATCTCTGGACCTCGGACGTCACGCGCGCGCTGCGTTTCACCGAGGCGCTCGATGCGGGCATGATCTGGGTGAACTCCGAAAACGTGCGGCACTTGCCGACGCCGTTCGGCGGCACCCGCAATTCCGGCATCGGACGCGACGGCGGCGACTGGTCCTTCGATTTCTACATGGAAACCAAGAACGTCGCTTTCGCGACGGTCCCGCACCCGATCACTAAACTGGACCACTGAATCTCCAGATGCCGCTTCCCGAGCCCAACCATTCTCCCGCCTTCAACATCGTCCGCCTGAGCCATATCGAGCTCGCGGTGACCGATCTTGCCCGCTCGCGCGCCTTTTATGTCGACACGCTCGGCCTGCAGGTGACCGACGAGACGCGGGATGCGATCTATCTGCGCGGGCTGGAGGAACGCGGCCATCATTGCATCGCCCTGAAGCGGGCGGCGGCCCCGCAGGCCGGTGATCTCGGCTTCAAGGTCTTCGACGAGGAGCACCTCGAAAAAGCCGAGCGCCTTTTCAAGGCCAAGGGCCTGCCCGTCGAATGGATCGAGCGTCCCTACCAGTCGCGGACGTTCAGGACGCGCGATCCCCAGGGCATTCCGCTGGAATTCTACGCCAGGATGGACCGGCTGCCGCCGATCCACCAGAAATACGCGCTCTATCGCGGCGTAAAGCCGTTGCGCATCGACCATTTCAATTGCTTTTCGCGCAATGTCGACCAGTCGGTGGCCTTCTACAACGAGCTCGGCTTCCGCGTGACCGAATATACCGAGGACGAGCAAACCGGGCGTCTCTGGGCCGCCTGGATGCATCGCAAGGGCGGCGTGCACGACATGGCCTTCACCAATGGCCGTGGACCGCGCCTCCATCACGTCGCCTTCTGGGTGCCGACGCCGCTCAACATCATCGACCTGCTCGACCTGATGGCGACCACCGGCTATGTCGCCAATATCGAGCGCGGCCCCGGTCGCCACGGCATTTCCAATGCCTTCTTCCTTTATATCCGTGACCCGGACGGGCACCGCATCGAGATCTACTGCTCGGACTACCAGACGGTCGATCCCGACCTCGAGCCGATCAAGTGGGATCTCAAGGACCCGCAGCGCCAGACGCTCTGGGGGGCGCCTGCGCCACAGAGCTGGTTCAACGAAGGCAGCAGCTTTGCCGGCGCCGAGATCGGCGAGCCCGATCTCAAGGCGCAGCCGATCGTTGCCCCCTGACGGCATCTGGAAAGGAAGCCGATGAGCGAATATGGACGGATCGCGACCTTTACTGCCGGCGGCAGGCAGCGCTACGGCGTCGTCACCGATAGTGGCATCGTCGATCTTTCGGCGCGGTTCGGCGAATGGCCGAGCCTGCGCCAGGTAATCGAGGCGGGCGCCCTGCGCCGGCTCGTCGATGCAGCGGCAGGCCAGCCGGCCGACTTCGCCTTCACCGACATCCGCTATGACATTCCGGTGCCGCAGCCCGAAAAGATCATCTGCGTCGGCGTCAACTATCCCGACCGCAACGAAGAGTACAAGGACGGCCAGGCGGCAGCGGGCAAACCGTCCCTTTTCCCGCGCTTTGCTCGGTCCTTTGTCGGCCACGGTACGCCGCTGACCCGTCCGACCGTTTCGCCGCAGCTCGATTACGAGGGCGAGGTGGTGCTGGTGATCGGCAAGCCCGGCCGCCATATTGCCGAGGCCGATGCACTCGGCCACATCGCGGCGGTAACGCTTTGCAACGAGGGCACGGTGCGCGACTGGGTGCGCCACGCCAAGTTCAACGTCACGCAGGGCAAGAATTTCGAAGGTTCGGGTGCCGTCGGCCCATGGCTCGTGCCCTATGTCGATGAGAGCCAGATCGCCGATATCCGCCTTACCACCCGGGTCAACGGCGAGACTCGGCAGGACGACCGCACGTCGCGGATGATCTATTCCTTCCGCTACCTCATCAACTACATCTCGACCTTCACCACGCTCGTTGCCGGCGACATCATCGTCACCGGCACGCCGACGGGAGCCGGCGCGCGCTTCGATCCGCCGGTCTGGCTGAAGCCCGGCGATACGATCGAGGTCGAGGCCGAAGGCATCGGCGTGCTGCGCAACGGCGTCGTCGACGAGGCCGCCTCATGACGCCCGACCAGATCGAAGACGCCGCCGGGCGCCTGTTCGAAGCCGAGCGGACACGCAAGCAGATCCGCCTGCTGAGCCTCGATTTCCCCGCTGCCGGGATGGACGACGCCTATGCCGTGCAGGCGGCATTGGTGAAGCGCAAGGTCGCGGCCGGCGCCAAGGTCAAAGGCTGGAAGATCGGTCTGACATCGAAGGCCATGCAGTCCGCCCTCAATATCGCAACGCCCGATTCCGGCATTCTTTTCGACGACATGTTCTTTGCCGATGGCGGAACCGTACCGGCCGATCGCTACATCCAGCCGCGCATCGAAGCCGAAATCGCCTTCGTCATGAAGCACCCGCTTTCGGGTCCGGACGTCACCCTCTTCGACGTCATCGATGCGACCGACTACATCTCCCCTGCCCTCGAAATCCTCGATACGCGCATCGAGCGGGTAAATGTGGAGACCAGGCAGGCGCGCACGATCTTCGATACCATCGCCGACAATGCCGCCAATGCCGGCATCGTGCTCGGCGGCCGGCCGCTGCGGCCGCTCGATGTCGACATGCGCTGGATGGGCGCCATCGTTTCGCGCAATGCCGAGGTCGAGGAGACCGGGCTCGGCGCCGGCGTCCTCAACCATCCGGCCATGGGCATCGTCTGGCTGGCCAACCGGCTCTCGCAATACGGCATGAGCATCGGTGCCGGCGAGGTCGTGCTCTCCGGCTCGTTCGTGCGGCCCGTGGAAGCCCGGCGCGGCGACACCATCACCGCCGATTTCGGACCGCAGGGCACGGTCAGCATTCACTTTGCCAGGGAATGAGCGATGCCCGCGCCGCATAACGCCTTCAAAGCCGCGCTTGTGGCCCGGCAGCGCCAGATCGGCCTCTGGCTCGGGCTTGCCAACGGCTACACCGCCGAAATCGCCGCAGGCTCGGGTTTCGACTGGCTGGTGATCGATGGCGAGCACGGCCCCAACACGCTGCCGACGATAGTTGCGCAGTTGCAAACCATCGCCGCTTCCGGGGCGAGCGCCGTCGTGCGTGCGCCTATCGGAGAAGCCTGGATCATCAAGCAGCTTCTCGATATCGGCGCGCAGACGATCCTTATACCGATGGTCGAAAGCGCCGAACAGGCGCGCCAGCTTGCCCGCGCTATGCGTTATCCGCCCAACGGCATACGCGGCGTTGGCTCGGCCCTGGCCCGCGCTTCCGCCTTCAGCCGCATCGGCGATTATCTCACCACTGCCGACAGCGAAGTCTGCCTTCTCGTCCAGATCGAAAGTTCTGCGGGGCTCAAGGCCATCGAGGCGATCGCCGCAATCGAAGGCGTCGACGGCATCTTCATCGGCCCGTCCGATCTTGCTGCAGACATGGGCTATCTGGGCCGCCCCGGTGAAGCGGGGGTGCAGGAGGCGGTCGAGGATGGCCTTAGGCGCATCATGGCCGCCGGCAAGCCGGCCGGCATCCTCACCGGCGATACCAGCCTTGCGACCCGCTATCTCGAACTCGGCGCGACCTTCGTTGCCGTCGGCACCGACGTGACGCTCTTTGCCAACGCGCTCAGCGGCCTTGCACGGAAATTCAACGATCCGGGCGCCGGCGCCACGAAACCCCAGGCCGGTTACTGATCCGCCGAAGAAAGACGAAGAATGGCTAGTGAATTGGATGCTGAGGTTCTGATCGTTGGCGGGGGGCCGGTGGGTCTCGTCCTGGCGATGGATCTGGCGAGCCGCGGCATCGGCGTCGTGGTCGTCGAAATGCGTGAGCGGGGCGAACCGCCCAGCGTCAAGTGCAACCACGTCTCGGCCCGTTCGATGGAGATTTTCCGCCGGCTCGGCATCGTCAAGGCCGTGCGCGAAGCCGGCCTGCCGGCGGATTATGCCAACGACATTTCCTACCGCACGACGACGGTGGGCACCGAGCTCACGCGCATCCCGATCCCGTCGCGCCAGCGCCGCTATACCGCCAAGGGCGGGCCGGACACCTGGTGGCCGACACCCGAGCCGCCGCATCGCATCAACCAGATCTTCCTCGAACCGGTGCTCTTTGCCGCCGCCGAGGGAATGCCGGGCGTGCGCATCATCAACCGTGCCGAAGTTACCGATCTCGCCCAGGACGAAGCGGGCGTCGCCGCCACTGTCGTTCATGCCGACGGCCGCACCCAAACGATCCGCAGCCTTTATGCCGTCGGCTGCGACGGCGGCAAGTCGCCGACGCGCAAGCGCATCGGCGCCAAGCTCGTCGGGGACGCCGTGGTGCAACGCGTGCAATCCACCTATTTGCGCGCATCCGGGCTCATCGCGCTAATGCAGGTCGAGCCGGCCTGGGCCACCTTCTCGCTCAATCCGCGCCGCAGCGGCAATGTCTATGCCATCGATGGCCGTGAAACCTGGCTGGTGCACAATTACCTGCGCGACAGCGAGCCGGATTTCGACTCCGTCGACCGCGACCGGGCGATCCGCGATATCTTCGGCGTCGGCGACGACTTCCCGTACGAGATCATCAACAAGGAAGACTGGTTCGGCCGCCGGCTCGTTGCCGACAGGTTCCGCGACCGCCGCATCTTCATTTGCGGCGATGCCGCCCATCTCTGGGTCCCCTATGCCGGCTACGGCATGAATGCCGGCCTCGCCGACGCCGCCAACCTCGCCTGGCTGCTGGCTGGCGTGCTCAATGGCTGGGCCGACCCCGCCATCCTCGATGCCCACGAGGCCGAGCGCCTGCCGATCACCGAGCAGGTGAGCTTTTTTGCCATGAACCATGCCCATGCCATGGCGAGCCAACGCAAGGCCGTGCCAGAAAACATCGAAGAGGAAAGCGCCGAGGGCGTCGCCCAGCGCGTGGCGCTCGGCCGCGCCGCCTACGACCTCAACGTCCAGCAATATGCCGCTGCGGGTCTCAATTTCGGCTATTATTACGACAAGTCGCCGCTCATCGTTTACGACGGCGAAGCGCCCCCGCCCTATTCCATGGGGACGTTCACCCCATCGACGGTTCCCGGCTGCCGCGTGCCGCACATCTGGCTCGAGGACGGCTCCTCCCTCTACGACGCGCTCGGCGCCGACTACGCCCTGGTGCGCACCGATGCGAGCATCGACGTAACGCCCCTCGTTGCCGCCGCCGCGGCCGCCAACGTGCCTTTCCGTATCGTCGATATCGAACCCGCCGAAGTCTATGGGCAAAAGCTCGTGCTTGCCCGCCCCGACCAGCATGTCGCCTGGCGCGGCAACGCGCTGCCCCAGGATTGCACGGCGCTCGTCGCCAAGATCAGCGGCCGAACCGCCTAACCCGTTTCCGGAGGAGCTTTCTAGAAAATGAAAATCGATATTTATGCCCATTGGTGGCCGCGCAAGGCCGCCCAGAAACTGCTGGAAAAGGCCAAGCCCGGCACCGACACCAAGGCCATCGAATACCTCGCCAATCGCGAGCGCCGCACGGCCGTCAACGATCTCGACCTGCGCTTCCGCTTCATGGACAGGCACCCCGACGTGCTGCACGTGCTGTCGATCTCCAACCCGCCGGTCGAACTGTTCGTCGATCCCAAGGATGCCGCCGAGATCAGCCGCATCGCCAATGACGAACTGGCCGAGCTCGTGGCCAACTATCCCGACCGGTTCGTGGGCGCCGTCGCCATCCTGCCGATGAGCGACATGGACCTGGCGCTGGAGGAAGCCGAGCGCGCGCTCGGCAAGCTCGGCATGGTGGGCGTGCGCCTTTACACCAACGTGCTCGGCGCGACGCTTGCCGATCCCAAGCTCTTCCCGCTCTACGAGAAGATGATCGAGCACGATCGCATGATCTGGATCCACCCGACCGAGCCGATGACGTCCTCGGTCGGTTCGGACCTGCTGCTCGGCTGGGAATACGAAACGTCCAAGGCCATGCTCGATATCGCCAACAGCGATGTCTTCGAGCGCTACCCGGACATCAAGTTCCTGACGCACCACCTCGGCGCCATGATCCCGTTCTTCGAGCACCGCATCAAGTGGTTGCACCCCAACCGCAAGGTGCACAAGAACCTCAAGAAATTCTACAACGACACAGCGCTTTACGGCGGCACCGCCGCCATGCAGTGCGGCTTCGATTTCTTCGGCGTCGATCGCGTGCTCTTCGGCACCGATATGCCGCTCGGTTCCAAGTTCACGCCCAATTCGGCCGGCTTCGTCGAAGAGACCATCCGCGCCATCGACGGCATGAACATTTCGGACGCCGACAAGCGCCGGATCTTCTCGGACAACGCGCTCGAACTCCTGCGTCTCGCCGTCTGAGCCGAGTTCGGCCCCTTTTCGTCCGGCGCACCTCGTGCGCCGGACTTTCTTTTCCCTTTGCGAAAGAACCAGACGATGCAGCGTGACGCCCTTTTCATCGACGGCAACTGGATCAGGGCCGATAACGGCAAAACCGTCACCGTCACCGATCCGGCGACGGGTAACAGCATCGGCACGGTGCCGGATGCCGGCCGGACCGAGGCCGCCCGCGCCATCAAAGCCGCGCACAGGGCGTTTCAGGGCTTCAGCAGGACCACCGCCGCCGAGCGCGCGGACCTGCTGCGCCGCCTCCATGCCCTCATTCTCGACAATCGCGAGGAACTGGCGCTGCTGCTGACGCGCGAACAGGGCAAGCCGCTTGCCGAAGCGCGCAACGAGATCGGCATGAGCGCCGCCTATGTCCTGTGGTTCGCCGAAGAAGCCCGGCGTGTTTATGGCGACATCATCCCTTCGCCGTGGCAGGGCCGGCGGCTTCTCGCGACACGCCAGCCGATCGGCGTCGTTGCTGCCATCACACCGTGGAACTTCCCCTCCTCGATGCTCGCCCGCAAGCTCGCTCCGGCGCTCGCAGCCGGCTGCACCATCGTCGCCAAGCCGGCGAGCCAGACACCCTTTTCAGGCCTTGCCTGGGGCGAACTCTGCAAGCAGGCGGGTTTTCCGCACGGCACGGTCAATATCGTTACCGGCTCGGCCCGCGAGATCGGCGCCGAGCTCTGCGCAAACCCGCTGGTGCGCAAGCTGACCTTCACCGGCTCGACCGAAGTCGGCAGGGTCCTGCTGGCGCAGGCTGCAGATACGGTGAAGAAAATGTCGATGGAGCTGGGCGGCAATGCGCCCTTCATCGTCTTTGACGATGCCGATCTCGACGCAGCGGTCGAAGGCGCCATTGCCAGCAAGTTCCGCAATGCCGGCCAGACCTGCGTCTGCACCAACCGCCTCTACGTGCAGGCCGGCATCTACGATGCCTTCCTCGAAAAGTTCGCTGCCGCCACGGCCGGGCTGAAGGTTGGTCCGGGCACCGATGCCGGCACCGAGATCGGCCCGCTGATCGATGCGGACGCTGTCGCCAAAATCGAGGATCTCATCGGCGATGCCGCAAGCAATGGTGCGCGTATCGTTGCCGGTGGCCGCCGGCACGAACTCGGCGCCGGCTTTTACCAACCGACGATCATCGCCGATGCGCGCCAGGACATGCGGCTCGCCAAGGAGGAAATTTTCGGGCCCGTGGCGCCGGTCTTCCGCTTTACGGCCGAAGAGGAAGCCATTGCCGCCGCCAACGATACCGAATTCGGCCTGGCGGCCTATTTCTACACCCGCGATCTCGCCCGCGCCTTCCGTGTCTCGGAAGCGCTGGAATACGGCATCGTCGGCGTCAACGAAGGACTGGTGACCACCGAGGTCGCTCCCTTCGGCGGCTTCAAGCAATCCGGCATGGGCCGCGAGGGCAGCTATCTCGGCATCGAGGACTATCTCGAGGTCAAATATGTCAGCATGGGCGGCCTCGGCGCCTGACGCCATACAACCAAAATCCCGCCCGGACGATCCGGGCGGGATTGCTTTGCTAGAGCGCGACCAGCACCGACTTGGTTTCGAGATAGGCGTCGATGCCTTCCCAGCTGCTTTCTCGTCCCCAGCCCGATTGCTTGTAGCCGCCGAACGGCATCGAGATATTGGTCATCTGGTGGACGTTGATACCCACTGATCCGGCCTGGATACGCCGCGCCAGGCGATGGGCGAGCTTGATGTCCTGCGTCCAGATGCTGGCAGCGAGGCCGAATGGCGTATCGTTGGCAAGTTGCGTGATCTCTTCGATCTCGCGGAACGGCTGGGCGACCAGGACCGGCCCAAAAATCTCCTCGCGCACGACCGTGATGTCCTCGTTGCGTGTCGTGATGACGGTCGGCTCCATGAAAAAGCCCGGCCGGTCGAGCACGCCGCCGCCGACCACGATCTCGGCGCCCTCGTCCGGGCCGCTCCTCACATAGCCTGCAACGCGCGACAGCTGCTTTTGCGAGATCAGCGGTCCCATTTCCGTAGCGGGATCGCTGCCGGGGCCGACCTTGATGGCAGCGGCACGCTTGGTCACGCCCTCGATCACCTGGTCGAACACCGATTCATGGACGTATAGCCGCGAGCCGGCCGTGCACACTTGCCCGGAATTGTTGAAGATGGCGCGGGCGGCGCCGGGGATGGCCTTGCCCATGTCGGCATCGGGGAAGACGACGACCGGCGACTTGCCGCCCAGCTCCAAAGTCACTTTCTTGAGGTTGCCGGCCGCCGACTTGAGGATGATCTTGCCGATCTCGGTGGAGCCGGTGAAGGTGATCTTGTCCACCTGATCGTGTTCGGCCAGCGCTGCCCCTGCTTTGTGGCCATAGCCGGTGACGATATTGACCACACCGGGCGGCACGCCCGCTTCCAGGATGAGTTCGCCGAGCCGCAGGGCGGTCAGCGGCGTTTCCTCGGCGGGCTTCAGAACGCAGGTGCAGCCGGCGGCAAGCGCCGCCGCCAGCTTCCAGGACGTGATCATCAAGGGGCTGTTCCATGGCACGATCATGCCGGCGACACCCACTGGCTCGCGCAGCGTGTAGCCGAGGATCGGCTCGCTCATCCCGTGGAATTCCGAGGTCTTGCCGTGGATCTTGGTGACCCAGCCGGCGTAATAGCGGAAACATTCGGCGGTACGCGCCACCGCAAAGCCGCGCGCCGAGGCCTCGGTCATGCCGTTGTTGAGCGATTCGAGCCTCGCCAATTCATCGAGATTGGCCTCGATGAGGTCGCCGATCCGCCACAGGCATTTGGCGCGCCCGGCAGGGCCGAGCTTTTCCCAGGCGCCGGTATCGAAGGCATTCCGGGCAGCCTGCACCGCGCGCTCGATGTCGTCGCGATCGCCATCCGGCACCTGCGCAATCACCTGGCCCGTCGCCGGGTTGTAGACGTCGAGGAGCTTGCCGTTGGCGCCGGCGACCCATTCGCCGCCGATCAGCATGGGTTTGAAGCCGGGCGCCTTCACATCGTTTTGCATCGGTAATTCCTCTAACCCTATCGGCCGACCGCTATTGCAGGATCTGGCTCAGGAACAGTTTGGTGCGTTCGTGCTGCGGATTGGCGAAGAACGCCTCGGCGCTATTCGTTTCGACGATCTGGCCGCCGTCCATGAACAGGATGCGGTCGGCCACCTGCCGGGCAAACCCCATTTCATGCGTCACGCAGAGCATGGTCATGCCGTCTTCAGCGAGGCTCACCATGGTGTCGAGGACCTCCTTGACCATTTCGGGATCGAGCGCCGAGGTCGGCTCGTCGAACAGCATGATCTTGGGATTCATGCAGAGCGAGCGCGCGATGGCCACGCGCTGCTGCTGGCCGCCGGAGAGCTGGCCGGGATATTTCTGGGCCTGGTCCGGAATCTTCACGCGCTCCAGGTAGTGCATGGCCAGTTCCTTGGCCTGCTTTTCCGGCATCTTGCGGGCCCAGATCGGCGCCAGCGTGCAATTCTCGAGAATCGTGAGGTGCGGAAAGAGATTGAAGTGCTGGAACACCATGCCGACATCGCGCCGCACCAGGTCGATGCGCTTGAGATTGTCGGTCAGTTCGATCCCCTGGACGATGATCTGGCCTTCTTGGTGCTCCTCCAGCCGGTTGATGCAGCGGATCATCGTCGATTTGCCCGAGCCCGACGGACCACAGATGACGATGCGCTCGCCGGTAGCGACGTCGAGGGTGATGTCGCGCAACACCTGGAACTGGCCGTACCACTTGTTGACGTCGATAAATCTCACAGCACTTTCAGGGGCCACGGCGGCCTCGCTCACTGACATGGACTGGTATTCCTCGTTTCCCCTCGTGGCAGCGATCTTCCTGCGCGCCAGAGATACTTAACATATTAAGTGAAAATAGAAAGCCCCGGCGTCATTGCGTCGCGCGTATCGCCCGATGCCCTGAAACCTCGGCCCCCGCCGCCCGGTCCAGCCGCCCCAGATAGAGGGCTGCAAACAGGGCGATGGCGCCCATCAGCATGAAAGCCAGCCGGAAGTCGGCGCCGTCAAGCCCGGTGGTTGTACGCAGCAATTGCGAGATGTTGAGAAAGCCCGTCGCCAGGGCGACGCCGAAGACCATGGCGATCTGCTGGAACATGGCCGAGATGGTGGAAGCCGAGCTGCGCCTTTCCGCATCGATATCGGCAAAGGCCAGGGTGAAAAGGCCCGTGAACTGCATCGAACGCGTACACCCGGCGACGATCAGGATCGCCAATAGTACGGGATAGGGCGTATTCGGGGTCAGCACCCCGCACAGCGCAATGCAGATGCCGGCGAAGATGCCGTTCCAGACGAGGATGTTGCGAAAGCCGAAGCGCCGCAGGATCGGCGTCGTCGCCGGCTTGATGCAGAGATTGCCCAGGAAGTAGACGACGACGAGGCCGCCGGCCTGCAGGGGATCGAGGCCGAAGACGATCTGGAACAGCAAGGGTAGCAGGAACGACGTTGCATTGAAGGTCAGCCGCAGGATCGCCCCGGCATGCACTTCGGCTGCGGCGAACGTCCTGACGCGCATCGTGGTGAGGTCGAGCAGCGGGTGCCTGACCTTGCGCAGCCAGCCGATGGTGAAGAGGCTCGCCAGGGTGCCGATGCCAACCATCGCCATCGAAACGATGCGCGGCAGGCCACCACCCACCAATGTGTCGAGCCCATAGAGCAACCCGCCAAGTGCGATGCCGCAGAACAGAAATCCCGTCCAATCGAACGGCGTCGAGCGGCCTTCAGCATCGATGGGGATGAACCGCAGCGAAAACAGCACCCCGGCAACGCCAAAGGGAATGTTGATCCAGAAGTTCCACTGCCAGGAAATGTAGGTGGTCAGGAAGCCGCCCAGGGCCGGCCCGATCACCGGCGCCAGCAGTGCCGGCCAGACCGTCATGGCGATGGCCGAAACAATCTCCGTCTTCTTGACGCTGCGCAGCACGATGATGCGCCCTACCGGCACCATCAGCGCACCGCCAATGCCCTGGACGGCGCGGGCGAAGGAAAACTGCGTGAGGTTCACGGAAAGCCCGCACGCCACCGATGCCAGCGTGAAGAGGATCAATGCGAAAACGAAGATGCGGCGCGCCCCGAACCGGTCGGCGAGCCAGCCGGCCGTCGGTATGAACACGGCGTTGGCCAGCATGTAGATGGTGACGCCGATGCTCATATCCAGCGTCCTGACGCCGAACGCCACCGCCATTTGCGGCAGTGCGGTGACGATGATCACCCCATCCAGCATTTGCATGAACAATGCCGCCGAAACGACCAGCGCGACGTTGCGGGCTTGCGGTGAAAGGCCGTTCATGAAACGCGGCACCTGAGCAGACGAATATAATTAGCTTGTTAATTACTTTTCGCTGAACTGGCTATAGGGATATGCGGGATGCCACCGATAGACGTGCTCCCGGCAACAAAAAGCCCCGCCGAAGCGGGGCTTTTGCTTATTGCGCCGGAGGCGTGGCAGGCGTTGTCGTATCAGCCGGTGGCGGCGTGGTCGGGGTGGAACCCCCGTCCGGATTGTCCCCACATGCTGCCAGGACCAGAAGTGCTGCCGCTGCGAGCGGCACCAAAAGCAGACGCTTCATGCAAACCTCTTTTCATCTCGATACGATCCAATCGAGGATCACGGAAGCGTTACTCCGGAATACGGCCTCGTGCTGACGACGATAAGGCCATTTGGTGACGATATGCGGGGGAGCGGTGCCAGTGATCGCCGGGGCGTCCATCTCAAAGCCGGCTTGTGCGCCGCCGCCGGCGCGTAGAGAATGACCGCATGACCACCAGCTTCCTGTTCGATGGCCCCGAGGATGCGCGCGTCACCATCATGCTGGCGCATGGCGCCGGCGCGCCCATGGATTCCGTGGCCATGAACACCGCCGCCGCCGCCCTTGCCGCCGAGGGTTTCCGCATTGCCCGGTTCGAATTCGCCTATATGGCGAGCCGCCGCACCTCGGCCGGCAAGAAACCGCCGCCCAAGGCCGAAACCGTGATGCCGGAATATGTCGCGGCCATCGATGATCTCGGGCCGACCGACGGTCCGCTCGTCATCGGCGGCAAGTCGATGGGCGGGCGCGTCGCCAGCATGCTCGCCGACGACCTCTTCGATGCCGGCCGCATCGCCGGGCTTTTGTGCCTCGGCTATCCGTTCCATCCGCCCGGCCGCCCGCAGCAATTGCGCACCGCCCACCTCACCGGCCTCAAGACGCCGGCCCTCATCTGCCAGGGCACGCGCGACCCGTTCGGCGACCGCTACGAGGTCGGCGCTTACGGCCTGTCCGACGCTATCGAAGTCTTCTGGCTCGAAGACGGCGACCATGACCTGAAGCCGCGCAAGGCGGTTTCCGGCTTTTCGGCGGCCGACCATCTCAAATCCATGGCCGCTGCCGTCAAGGCGTGGACGGCGCGCATCGCGCCATAGTCAGTCGTATTGCACTTCCACCATCTGGTGCCCGCGCAGGCGCGGCACGGTGAAGGCGATGCGCCCGCCGTCCTTATCGAACGCCAGGTCCGTTCCCTCCGGCACCAGCTTCACCGCCGCAACCGGACCGTCGACGCCAAGGCTCACCGCGATATCGGCAAGCGTGATGAGGTCCTGGATCGGCTGGATGTTGGCGCCGCGCAGATTGCCCCGCAAAGCCGGCGTTGCGTGCAGCAGGTGCACGACGTCGCGGTTCTCGCCCTTTTGCCGGCGCACGGTGACGCGTCCGGCGCGCGGCAGGCTGGTCGTCACCAGCCGCTCCTCGCCCAAAGCCCGCCTTATCAGCTTTTCGGCGACTTCCAGCATCGCGACCGAGCCGGCGGTGAAATAGCAGGTGAAGATCGGGTGGGCGAAATAGGTGTAGCCGCCCTTTTCCACCCCCGCCGCATAGGCCGACGGCTCGGGCTTGCTCGGCGCGTTGACGTGGCCGGAAAAATGCTGCGGCCTTCGGTCGAAATAGGGCTCGTACACTTGGCCCAGCGCCGTGCCGTCGGTCACCGTCACCTGCTCGGAGGGCCTATACATGAACAGCGGATCGTCGACGCCCTCGGCCCTGAGTTCCGCCACCGGCAGCAGATAGTCGCCGCCCGCCATGGCGGACGTGCCGTGCCATGTGCCGCCGACATCGAAGACGAAACCCCGTTGCGGATCGATGCCGCTCCTGCCCGTCAGCAGCACGCGCCCGCCGCCGGCGACGAACGCCTCGATTTTCTGCTGCAGCGCCGCATCGACCGCGATCACGTCGGGCAGGATCAGCAGCCGATAGAGCGAAAAATCGCTCTCGGCGTCGACGACGTCGAAGGCGAACTGGCCTTCCAGCAGCACGCGCACCGCGCCCTCGTCGGCATTGACGTGATGGTTGGGCCGGCCGGCGAGGCTCGGATGGTCCATGGCCTCGACGCTCAGCAGCGCCACCTGCGCCCGGTTGACCGTATCGGCGGCCCAGGCCTCGCGCTCGGCCACCCATTTGTAGGCCGGCGCGATCACCCGCATGGTCGATTGATCGATGGCGCCCGTCGGGTGCAAATGGTCGCCGATCGAGCAATGCGCGCCTTGCGCCAGCATGGCCCCGCATTCATAGACCAGCGCTTCCGGCTTCTTGTAGCCGCCGACCTCGCCCCAATGGTAATGGAACTTGCCGGTCATGCCGATGAAGTCGACGCCCTGCGGATCGACATAGCGCGCACTCAGCGGGAAATGATCGTAGCCCCAGCCCGCCGTCGGCAGCGATTCCAGCTCCAGGTGCGAATAATACTTGCGGTAGTGCTCACGCATGCCGCGCCGGATATGGCCGGAATTGAAGAATAGCGGCAGCTTCGGGTCGTGCCGGCGCACGATGCCGGAAATCCGCGCAAAGAAATTCTCAGTCACTTGCGCGGTGAAGCGCTCGCGGTGCTCGGCATCGGTCCAGTCGAGCCCCTGTTCCTCCATCTGCCGCTTGGCGCTCGCCGACACCGACGGGATCTGCCAGCAGATATCCATCCAGATGCCGTCGCCGTCGGGATAGCGCGCCAGCACTTCCTCGACCTGCCGCGACAGGTAATCAAGATAGGGCGTCGAAAAATCCAGCATGGCCCAGCCGGCGCCGTTCGGTTCCGCCATGAAGCGTGGCAGCGTGCCGTCGGGCGCAACCGTCCGCCATTCCGGGTGCGTGTCGGCGGCCAGTTCGTCCCAGGTCGCGGTCAAATAGATCGGCGTCTTGATGTTGTGGGCGTGCAGCGCATCGATCTCGGCCCGCAGCAGGTCGAATTCCAGCCCCGGATGCATCTGGCCGACTTCGGTCGGATGATACGAATAGCCGTGGTGGCACTTGGAAAAGATGTTGACGCTGTCGACATGCGCGTCCTTGAAGGCCTGGCCGAACGCCTTGCCGTTAAAGCGCGAGCCGATGCCGGGAATGCGCCCGGATGTGTGGAAATCGAGATGAACCTGGCGAAAGCGCATGAAAGTCTGTCCTAGCTGGCAAGGGATGCCGGAAAGCCGACCGTGCGGCCTTCGCGGGTAAAAAGGAATGCGGAATTGGGCCTTATGGAAAAGACAAAGGCATCGCCCGGCGCCGCGGCAAGCTGGCTGGAGCGGTGCACGGCGACATAGCCCTCGTGCGATTCCGAATCGAAGGTCTTGAGCGGCGCCGCATCGGCATAGAGCAGCGTTTCGCGCCCCAGGCTTTCGACGACGGCGACGCGCCCCGCGAGCGTCCAGCCGCCGGCGCCCTCGGCAAAGCTTTCCGGCCGCACGCCGAGGATCGCTTCGTCGCCGGGCTTCAACCCATGATCGGCCGCAAGCGCCATCGTTTCTTCGCCTTCGAGCCCATCCAATGTCACGCGCGCTTTATCGCCATCCACGCCGGCAATGCGCGCGGCAAAGAAATTCATGCGCGGCGAACCGAGAAAACCGGCGACGAACCGGTTCTGCGGGCGATTGTAGAGTTCGAGCGGCGTTCCCACCTGCTCGATGCGCCCGCCATTGAGCACGACGATGCGGCTCGCCATCGTCATCGCTTCGGTCTGGTCGTGCGTCACATAGACCATCGTCGCCTTCAGTTCGGCATGCAGCCGCCCCAGCTCGATCCGCATCTGCGAGCGCAAAGCCGCATCGAGGTTGGAAAGCGGTTCGTCGAAAAGGAAGATTTCCGGCGAGCGCGTGATGGCGCGGCCGATGGCGACGCGCTGCTTCTGGCCGCCCGAAAGCTGCTTCGGCTTTTTGGCCAGGTGCTCGGTGATCCTGAGGATTTGGGCCGCGCGTTCGACGGCCGCGGCGATCTCGGCCTTCGGCCGTCCGGCGATCTTGAGCGCAAAGCCCATATTCTCGGCCACCGTCATGTGCGGGTAGAGCGCATAGTTCTGGAACACCATGGCAACGCCGCGCTCGGACGGCTCGTCCGCCGAAATATCGCGATCGTTGACGACGATGCGTCCGCCATCGATCGCTTCGAGCCCCGCAATGGCGCGCAGCAGCGTGGACTTGCCGCAGCCGGACGGGCCGACCATGACGACGAACTCGCCCGGCTCGACGGCAAAGGAAACGCCATGGATGGCCCGGAAGCTTCCATAATCCTTGACGATGTTTTCGAGCGTTAAACTGTGCATGAGCGCTCCTATTTTCCGAGGCCCGCCAGCGAGCGCACGAAATATTTCTGGCTGGCGATGAAGATCAAAAGGATCGGGATGACCGCAATGGTGAGGCCCGCCATCACCGCCGGCCAGTTCGAGGAATATTCGCCCTTGAGCTGCAGGATGCCGACCGGCAGCGTCTTCAGCCCCGGCTGCGTCAGCAGCAGCAGCGCGAGCAGGAACTCGTTCCAGATGAACACCGCCTGGAAGATCGCCGCGCTCGCCACCGCCGGTCCCGACAGCGGCAGGATGATGCGAAAGAACGTCGCAAGCCGCGAACACCCGTCGAGCCGCGCCGCCTCCTCCAGTTCCTTGGGGAAATCGAGGAAGAAGGCGAAGAACAGGATCGTGGTGAAGGGAATGCCGTAGGCGGCATAGGGCAAAAGGATAGCGAGCCGCGAATTGAGGAAGCCCGCTGCCGACAGCATCTGGAACAGCGGCACCAGCACCGCCTGCACCGGCACGGCGAAGCCCGCCACCAGCAGCAGGTAGATGAGCCTGAGCCACAGGCTTTCCGAGCGCGCCAGCACATAGGCGGCCATGCCCGAGACGATGACGATGATGGCGACGGAAGCGACGGTCACCAGGGCCGAGTTCAAGAGGAACGTCCCCATGCCGACATCCCAGGCCTGACTGAAATTGGCAAAGCTCAGCGTCTTGGGCACGCCCATCGGGTTGGTGAAGATTTCGCGGCGCGACTTGAAGGCGGCGAACAGCATCCAGGCGAGCGGCGCCAGCACGATCAGGCTCCACAGCGAAACGAAGCCGTAGAGCACGACGCTGGCGAAGCGGAAATTGCGGCCCATCGCTCACGCCCTCCGCGAAATCTTGAGCTGCAGCCAGCCCAGGATCACTGCGATCACCAGCAGCACGGTGGAAATGGCGTCGGCATAGCCCATATTGCCGAGCGTGAAGGCCTGCAGATAGGTGTAAGTGCCCAGAACCTGCGTGGCATTGGCCGGCCCGCCCTGCGTCGTCGCATAGACGAGGTCGAACACCTTGAAGCCGCCGATCGTGGTGATGAGCACGGCAACGATCAGCACGTTGCGGATCGAGGGCAGCGTGATGTAGCGGAAGGCCTTGAGCCCGCGGGCGCCGTCGAGCGCCGCCGCCTCGTAGAGCTCCTTGGGTATGCCCTGCAGGCCCGCCAGCACCAGCACCATCATGAAGCCGGTATATTGCCAGCAGGCGATGACCAGCACCATCCAGATCGAAATGCGCGGATCGCCGAGCCAGCCTTGTGCCGGCGGCACCAGGTGGATGGCTTTCACCAGCGCATTGAGCGAACCGATATTGGGATCGAGGATGATCAGCCAGATCAGCGCCACCGCCACCGACGACACCACCATCGGCGCAAAGATGATGGTGCGGAAGATGGTGGCGCCGTGCGGCAGGCCGCGATCGAGGATGGCGGCGAGGATGGTGCCGAATCCCACCTGCAGCACGACCGAGCCGACGACGATGATCATGTTGTTGCGCAGCGCCACCCAGAACACCGGATCGGCCGCGGCGCGCGCGTAATTGCCAAGTCCGACGAAGGTCCAGTGCGGCGAGGTGATGCCGAAATCGAAGAACGAGCCGGCAACGGCCATGATCGCCGGAATGAGGATGAAGACCGCGCACAGGCCCACCGCCGGCACCAGCATGATGGCGGCGCTGAGCTGCGGCCCGAAGGCCGGGCGCCGGCGCGCGGGCGAAAGGGTCATCGCGGGGGCTCCCCTGGATGCATGAGAAAGGTGGGTGGGCGCCCGGCCCGGAAAAAAGCCGGGCACCCGGGAGGAACTTTCTTTTAAAGACCGGCCTTGGTCTTTTCCTCGAGCGCGACCTTGCGGATTGCCTCCATTGCCTGTTCCGGCGTCTTGGTGCCGTTGAGGATTTCGACGCCCGCATCGAGATAGGCATTGGCGACCGAGGCATTGAGCAGCACGTCGAGCACGTTGAAGGTCGAGGACAGCGACGCCACGTCGTTGGCGATCCACTTGAACTGCTCGGTCAGCTTGTCGGACTCCCCGATCTGCTCGGCGTTCGAGGGAATGGCGCCGCGCATTTCGGCATAAAGGCGCCCCATTTCCGGCGTCACCAGGAAGCTGAGCCATTCCACCGCTTCCTTGGGGTGCTTGGTCTTGGCCGAAACCTGCAGGCCCTGCGGGATCACCATATTGGTCGTGCCGTCGCTCTTGCCGCCTTCGACCGTCGGGAAGCGGAACAGCGCATAGTCGGTGAAGCCGTCCGTATCGAACGTCGCCATGCACCAGGAGCCGCAGAACATCATCGGCGCCACTTCCGTATCGAACATGGCCCGCGCCGCTTCCGGCGAGGTGGCGTTCGGCGCGTCCTCGAAGCACCCGGCTGCCTTGAGGTCGAGCACCTTCTGCCAGGCCTCGACATAGCCGGGATTGGTGAAGAGCTGGTCGGCCGGCGCCGTCAGCGCATAGTCGGCGGCGGTCGCCTCGCTCCCCAGCACGCGCTCGTTGAGCACGGTGATGTAGTGGATCAGCGTCCAGCGCTCGGAATTGCCCATCGGCATCGGCACCATCGACGGGTCGATCTGGCGGATCGCCTTGCAGAGGCCCGTGAGCTCGTCGAACGTCTTGGCCGGCTTCAGGTCGTGCTCGGCAAAGAACGACTTGTTGTAATAGACGTACTTGGTCACCGCCTCCATCGGCACGCCATAATTGCGGCCGTTGACGACGAACGATTGCTGCCAGCCTTCCGAGATCAGCGACTTGAAGCCGCCCGGCGCGTTGCCGAGATCGGTGATGTCGAGCGCCAGCCCGTCGCGCGCCAGGCGCGCCGCGTCCTCGCCCGACCAGTTGAAGAAGACGTCCGGCGGTTCCGAGCCGACCAGGGCCACCTGGATCGCCGTCTTGTAGGCCTCGTTCGGCGTGCTTTCGAGCACGATGTCGATGTTGGGATGAGTCTTCTGGAACTCGGCCTTCGCCTGCTCGATGAATTCCGGATAGTTCTCGTTGACCAGCGCCCACATCTTGAGCGTCACCTTGTCCTCAGCCGCGGCAGTACCGGCAAGGCCGAGCAGCGCCGCGCCGGCCATGGCGATGCCGCAGGCGAGCGCTTTCAGTTTGATAGCCATCATTTCCCTCCCCTGGGATTGGCCCGGGCCCGATGCCCGGCCTTTCGCGGCGCCTTGCCGGCGCCTGCCGACCGTATTTCGACAACTCAAATCGAACCGGTTCGATGTAACATGTTAGTACCAGCCTCGTGAGGAGTGTCAAGTCCCGGCTTTGGACTTGTGGTATATTCTCCAGGAATGTTGACCTGTCCGCCTGCCGAATTGCGGCGCCAACCATTGGGCGGTATGGTGACGAACCGCCCGGGCTCGTTCGTTTAGTAAAATCGGTTCGACTATATGGCCACCATTCGCGACGTCGCCAGGATGGCGAATGTCTCCATCTCCACGGTCTCGCTGGCCTTTTCCGCGCCCGGCCGCGTCAGCGCCGAAACGCTCGAACGCGTGCAGCGCGCCGCCGCTGCAGTCGGCTATGCCGCCAACCCGGTGGCGCAGAGCCTTGCCAGCGGCAAGAGCCGCCTCATCGGCCTCGTCGTCGCCGACATCTCCAACCCGTTCTTCGGCAAGCTGTTGAAGGAGGTCGAACGCTGCGCGCTGACCGCCGGCTTTCTCGTCATCATCTCGGATTCTGGCGGCGATCCGGCCCAGGAGCGCGCCATCCTCGATCACCTCAACGGCCAGCGCGTCGCCGGCATCATCCTGTCGCCCTGCGGCAACGGCGAGGCCTATGTCCGCTCGTTCGACGAGTTGAAGATGCCGCTGGTCATGTTCGACCAGAAGGTTGCAGGGCTCGACGCCGATTTCGTCGGCTCCGACAACCGCCTCGCCAGCGCCATGCTGACCGAGCACCTGCTGCAGCTTGGCCATCGCCGCATCGGCTTCATCGCCGGCACGCGCGACCTCTTCACCACGCGCGAGCGCGTCCGGGGTTTCACCGACACGATGGCGGCTTCGGGCATCGAGGTCGACAGGTCGCTGATCGCCGACGGCCAGTACGACGGCGAGCGCGCCTATGGCGCCGCCATGCGCCTGCTCACGCGCCCCGACCGCCCCAGCGCCATCATCGCCTCGTCCAACGTCATGGCCTTGGCGACCCTGCAGGCCATCGGCGATCTTGGCGTCCCCTGCCCCGAGCGCATCTCGCTCGCCAGCATCGACGACGTGCCCTGGATCAACGTCATCTCGCCGCGCCTCACCATGGTCGTGCAGGACGCAACCGAACTCGGCCGCATCTCGGCGACGCGCCTGCTCGACCGCATCGGCGGCACTATCCCACCGAAGGCGATCGGCGAGGATTTCGTCCTCACCCCGCGCTTCATCCTCGGCAATTCCTCGGCGCCGCTTCGCGCCTAGGCGTGGCGGCGCTTTGCCGGCGGCTGCCCGCCGACGACGCCCACCGCCTCGGCCCCCGCCGCAATGCCGGCGGCAAGGCACGCGCGTTCGTCGCCGCCCTTGAGCAGCGCCGTGATGAACCCGGCGGCAAACGCATCGCCGGCGCCGGTGGAATCGACCGTCGCAGTGCGTACCGCCGGAAGCGTCAGCGCGATGCCCTCCGCCCCGCCGATGGCCGCCCCGGCCGCGCCGCGCTTGATGACGACGCGGGAAAACCGTGCGCCCAGCCGCTGCATCTGCCCGGCAAGATCGGCGCTGCCGGTCAGCACGCGCGCCTCGTCCTCGTTGGCAAAGATGAGGTCCGCGCCCGCCGTCCACTCGAGGAAATTGCCGGTGCCGACGTCCTGCAGGAACCCGACCGAAGCCGGATCGACCACGACCCCGCAGCCCTTGCGCCCGCGCCCTCTGCATCAGGTCGCGCACCGCCCGCCGCGGCCCTTCGGCAAAAAAGCTGTAGCCCGAAACCACCAGCATGCCGGCGCCATCGAGCAGCGTATCCGGCAGGTCTTCGCTGCTGAGCGCCAGGTTCGCCCCGCGATCGGTCAAAAAACTCCGCTCGCCGTCCGGATCGACGATGGTGACCAGCCGCCCCGATGCCAGCCCGGCATCCGCCGCCAGCCTCGCCTCGATCCCGAACTGCCCGAAATAGCTTTCCAGCGCCGCCACGTCCTCGGCCCCAACGCGGCCCACGAACCGCACCCTGGCGCCGAGCGCCCCCAGCCACACCGCCTGGTTGGCGCCCGAGCCGCCCGGCTTCGAGCGGATTTCAGCCGCCCGGTCGGACCCGCGCCGCAACGGCCCCTCGGCGCGCACGATGATGTCGGTCATCACGTCGCCGACGACCAGCACCACGTCCCGCGCCATGGCTGCCGTCATGTGCGGCGCGCCTGCGCCTGCAGTTTCGGCGCCGTCAGCCGCGCCAGGGCCACCGCGATTTGCGCCGCCACCGCCGCATTGTTCTCAACGAGAGCGATATTGGCCTTGAGCGACGTGCCGCCGGTCAATTCGAAAATGCGCTGCAACAGGAACGGTGTCAGGTCCTTGCGCGTGATCCTTTGCGCCTCGGCATCGGCCAGCGCCTTTGCGATCTCGGCCTCGATGAACGCCGATTCCAGCGCATCCGCCTCCGGGATCGGATTGGCGATCAAGACGCCCCCCATGCCGAGATCGCCCTGCAGCGCCACGATCCGCGCCGCCGTTTCCGCATCCTCGACGCGATGGTCGACCTTGTGGCCGCTCTTACGCGCCCAGAAGGCCGGAAAATCCTCGGTCTTATAGCCGAGCACCGGCACGCCATTGGTCTCCAGCACTTCCAGCGTCTTGCCGATATCGAGGATGGATTTGGCCCCCGCGCACACCACCGCCACCGGCGTTTTCGCCAGCTCTTCGAGGTCGGCCGAAATATCGAAGCTCTCCTCGGCGCCGCGATGCACCCCGCCGATGCCGCCGGTCGCGAACACCTTGATGCCGGCGAGCGCTGCGATCTGCATCGTCGTTGCCACGGTCGTGCCCGCCACCGCCCCCGAAACCAGCAGCGCCGCCACGTCGCGCCGCGAGGCCTTGGCGGCCTTGCCGCCCTCCTGGGCCAGCCGCTCGATGTCCTCGCCCGTCACGCCCACCGCGAAGCGCCCGTCCATGATGACGATAGTCGCCGGCACCGCCCCGTTACTGCGCACCACCGCCTCGACATTGCGCGCCATTTCGAGGTTCTGCGGAAACGGCATGCCATGGGTGATGATGGTCGATTCCAACGCCACGACCGGCTTGTTGGCGGCGAGCGCCGATTTCACCTCGGCGCTGATCGATAGATAGGGTTTGGCAGTCACGGCTCTCGGTCCTTTCACGGCGGGCCTCTGAAGGCCCTGCCTCCTATTGAGGCGAGGCGGCGGGCAAGGTCAAGCCCGCCTGCGGGCCCACGCGAAAATCCCCGGCCAGCCGGGCTTGTCCCCGAAAAATTTTCGCTCTAACGTGCCGGCTTCGAACTCACGGGAAAGGTAGACTTCGCTGACCGAGACGATGCTTGATCCGCCGCCTGACGCGGATCGCTCCGCCCCGCTTGCCGGGCCATTGCCAGCGAACCCTTTTTCGGCGCTTTTTGCGCCGCTTTTTCTTTGTTACCCCGCCATACACATCTCCCGGAGGAGCTCGACGGATGAAGAACACCCTTAACCTGGCCCTTGGCGCCCTGCTCGTCGCCCTGCCGGCCTTCGCCGCACCGCCGGTGGCCGCGCAGGAAGAAAAAGTCGTCAACGTCTATATCTGGTCCGATTATCGCGCCGAGGACACGTTCGAAAAGTTCGAGGCCGAAACCGGCATCAAGGTGGTGGAAGCCAATTACGACAGCAACGAGATGCTGGAAGGCAAGCTCGTCGCCGGCAATTCCGGCTACGACGTCGTCGTGCCCTCGGGCTTCTTCCTGCAGCGCCAGCTCGGCATCGGGCTCTACCAGAAGCTCGACAAGTCCAAGCTCCCCAACCTCGCCAACATGGATCCGGCGATCATGAAGGCCACCGAAGCCTTCGATCCGGGCAACGAATATTCGGTCGACTACATGTGGGGCACGACGGCGCTCGGCTACAATGTCGACAAGGTCAAGGAATTGCTGCCCAACGCCCCGCTCGATAGCTGGGACCTGCTGTTCAAGCCGGAAAACGCCGAAAAGCTCGCTTCCTGCGGCATCACCGTGCTCGATGCCCCGGCCGAGGTCATGGCCATCGCGCTCAACTATCTCGGCCTCGATGCGAACAGCGAGAACAAGGACGATCTCGCCAAGGCCGAAGTGCTGATGAACTCGATCAAGCCCTATATCCGCAAGTTCGATTCCTCGGGCTATATCGACGACCTCGCCAATGGCGATGCGTGCCTTTCCATCGGCTATTCGGGCGACGTCTACATCGCCAAGGCGCGTGCCGAAGAGGCCAAGAACGGCGTCAACGTCGCCTATGTCGTGCCCAAGGAAGGCACCATCCAGTGGTTCGACCTGCTCGCCATCCCGGCCGACGCCCCGCACCCGGACAATGCGCTGAAGTTCATCAACTTCATCATGGAGCCGCAGGTCACCGCCGATATCTCGAACTACGTCTTTTATGCCAATGGCAACAAGGCGGCGTTCCCGCTGGTCGATGAGGCGATCCGCAACGATCCCAACATCTACCCGCCTGAAGATATCGCGGAAAAGCTGGTGCCGCTCAAGGCCCATAGCGACGGCTTCACCCGCGATTTGACGCGCACCTGGACGCGCATCAAGACCGGGCTTTAGAGGAACCGTGCCTATAGACCCCTCATCCGGCGCTGCGCGCCACCTTCTCCCACAAGGGGAGAAGGACGGCTGTGGCACGATCTCGCCCCAGCATCCCCCTCTCCCCCTGCGGGAGAGGGTGCCCCGAAGGGGCGGGTGAGGGGTCCCTTTACCGTTGAATTTCCGCTCTGCGTTACGGAACGAAGCCCTTGAAGAAGCCGCAGCTCGCCGTCGATACCCGTCCCTGGCGCGATCCGGATGCGAGGCCGTTCGTGCGTATCCGCGACGTCACCAAGAAATTCGGCGACGTCGCCGCCGTCAGCAATGTCTCGCTCGATATCTACAAGTCCGAGCTCTTCTGCCTGCTCGGCGGGTCCGGCTCGGGCAAGTCGACGCTGCTGCGCATGCTGGCCGGCTTCGAGGAGCCGACCGCCGGCACGATCGAGATTGACGGCCAGGATATGACGGGCGTGCCGCCCTACAAGCGCCCCGTCAACATGATGTTCCAGTCCTATGCCTTGTTTCCGCATATGACGGTCGAAAAGAACATCGCCTACGGCCTCAAGCGCGATGGCCTCGCCAGGGGCGAGATCGCCGACCGGGTCGAAGAGCTGCTGCGCCTCGTCAAGCTCGAACCCTATTCGCGCCGCCGGCCCGACCAGTTGTCGGGCGGCCAGCGCCAGCGCGTCGCCCTCGCCCGCGCCCTCGCCAAGCGTCCCAAGCTCCTGCTGCTCGACGAACCCCTGGGCGCGCTCGACAAGAAGCTGCGCGAGGAAACCCAGTTCGAACTGGTCAAGATCCAGGAGACCTTGGGCGTCACCTTCATCGTCGTCACGCACGACCAGGAAGAGGCGATGAGCCTTGCCACCCGCATCGGCGTCATGAATTCTGGCGAGATCGCCATGATAGGCGAGCCCGCCGATGTCTATGAATTTCCCAATTCGCGCTTCGTTGCCGGCTTCATCGGCTCGGTCAACATGTTCGAAGGCGTCGTCACCGAGGACGAGGCCGACCATGTCCGCATCCGCTCGGCCGAAGCCGGCTGCGATATCTATGTCGATCACGGCGTCGATTGCGCCCCCGACCAGATCCTTTGGTACGCCATCCGCCCCGAAAAGATCATCCTCACGCGCGAGCGGCCGGAAGGCGATGCCAACGTCACCAGGGGCATGGTCGAGGACATCGCCTATCTCGGCGACATGAGCGTCTTCCAGGTCGTGCTCGAAAGCGGCAAGCGCATCCGCGTCACCAAGGCCAATTCGCTGCGCGGCGATCCCGATGCCATCCGCTGGGACGAGGAAGTCTGGGCCCAGTGGGGCTCCAATTCCGGCTCGGTGCTGACCGTATGAGCGCCGAGGTCGCCATCGACGAACCCTGGCGGCCCTGGGGGTTCATCCGCTCCCTCATGCTGCGCGCCGGCATTCGCGGCCGCAGCATCGTCATCCTGCCGCCCATGCTCTGGCTCGGCGTCTTCTTCCTCGTACCCCTGGCCGTCGTCTGCAAGATATCGTTTTCCGAGGCGGTCACCGCGCGCCCGCCCTATCTGCCGCTGCTCGTCTTTTCCGACGACGGCTCGGTGCAACTGACGCTGCACCTTTCCAACTACATCTACCTGTTCGAGGACGTCCTCTACATCGCCGCCTACCTCAACTCGGTGAAGATCGCGGCGATCTCGACGGTGATCGCGCTCCTCATCGGCTATCCAATGGCCTATTTCATCGCCCGCTCGCCGGGCCGGCTGCGCAACGTCCTGCTGATGCTCGTCATCCTGCCGTTCTGGAGCTCGTTCCTGCTGCGCGTCTATGCCTGGATCGGCTTTCTGAAGAACAACGGCGTCATCAACAATTTCCTGGCGCTCTTCCATATCGGGCCGATCACCATGCTGCAGACCGATTTCGCGGTCTATGTCGGCATCGTCTACACCTACCTGCCCTTCATGATCCTGCCGCTCTACACCAACCTCGTGAAGCTCGACAGCGCGCTGCTCGAGGCCTCGGCCGATCTCGGCGCCCGGCCCTTCCGCACCTTCCTTTCGGTGACGCTGCCGCTCTCCATGCCCGGCATCATCGCCGGCTCCATGTTGGTCTTCATCCCGGCGATCGGCGAATACGTCATCCCGCAACTGCTCGGCGGCCCGTCGACGCTGATGATCGGGCGCGTCCTCTGGGACGAGTTCTTCGCCAACCGCGACTGGCCGCTGGCCTCGTCCGTTGCCATCGCCATGCTGATCGTCGTCGTCGGCCCGCTGATGCTTTTGCAGCGCGTGCAAAGCTCGGTGGTGGAACGCAAATGAAGCGCGGACCGCTCATCCCGATCATTGCCGCGCTCGGCTTCGTCTTCCTTTACGCGCCGATCATCTCGCTCGTCGTCTTCTCCTTCAACGAAAGCAAGCTGGTAACGGTCTGGGGCGGCTTTTCGACGAAATGGTACGGCGAGCTCTTCGCCAACGAGCAGGTCATCGGCGCGGGCCTCTTGAGCCTGCGCGTTGCCGCCATCAGCGCCACGATCGCGCTCGTCCTCGGCACGCTCTGCGCCATCGCGCTTGTGCGCTTCCGGCGCTTCCGCGGCAAGACGCTTTTGGCCGGCATGGTGTCGGCGCCGCTCGTCATGCCCGATGTCATCACCGGCCTTAGCCTCCTGCTGCTCTTTGTCGGCATGGAAAGCCTGTTCGGCTGGCCGGCGGGCCGTAGCGAACTGACCATCATCCTTGCCCATTCGACCTTCTGCATGGCCTATGTGACCGTCGTCGTGCAAAGCCGCCTGTCGGAAATGGATTTAAGCCTCGAAGAGGCCGCCATGGACCTGGGTTCGACCCCGGCGCGCGTCTTTTTCGACATCACGCTGCCCATCATCTCGCCGGCTTTGATCTCGGGTTGGCTGTTGAGCTTCACGCTCTCGCTCGACGATCTGGTGATCGCCAGCTTCGTTTCCGGCCCGGGCTCGACGACCCTGCCGATGGTGATCTTTTCCAAGATCAAGCTGGGCGTTTCGCCCGACGTCAACGCGCTTGCCACCATCATCATCGGCGTCGTCGCGCTCGGCGTCATCGCTGCCACCGTGCTGCAACTCGTCCGCCCGGATCGCTCCAAGGCGAGCTGAGGACGCCATAAGCCCGGAGCGGCACCTCCCCCCTTGCGGGGGAGGTTGGGAGGGGGGTGAAATCGACCCGGATTCCTCCGCTTTCGATCCTACCCCATCACCGGCATCTGGAACTCGGCGCCTTCCTTGATCCCGGAAGGCCAGCGCGAGGTCACCGTCTTGGTCCGCGTCCAGAAGCGGATCGCGTCGGTTCCGTGCTGGTTGAGATCGCCGAAGGCCGAGGCCTTCCAGCCGCCGAACCCGTGATAGGCGAGCGGCGTCGGGATCGGCACGTTGACGCCGACCATGCCGATATTGATACGGCTGGCGAAATCGCGCGCCGTATCGCCGTCGCGCGTAAAGATCGCAACGCCGTTGCCGTACATGTGCTTCATGGGCAGGCTCAGAGCCTCCTCGTAGTTCGGCGCCCGGACCATCGCCAGCACCGGCCCGAAGATTTCTTCCTTGTAGATGTCCATCTCCGGCGTCACGCGGTCGAACAGCGTCGGGCCGACGAAAAAGCCGTTCTCGTAGCCCTGCAGCTTGAATCCCCGCCCGTCGACCACCAATTCGGCGCCTTCGGCGACGCCCTTGTCGATGAGGCCGAGAACGCGCTGCTGCGACGCCTTGGTCACGACCGGGCCCATTTCACTGGCCGTATCGCTGGCCGGGCCGACCTTCAGCGCCTCGACGCGCGGCTTGAGGATATCGCGCAGCCGGTCGGCGGTCTCCTCGCCCACCGGCACCGCCACCGAGATCGCCATGCAGCGCTCGCCGGCCGAACCGTACCCGGCCCCGATCAGCGCATCGGCCGCCTTTTCCATGTCCGCATCGGGCATGACGATCATGTGGTTCTTGGCCCCGCCGAAGGCCTGCACGCGCTTGCCGTGCGCGGCAGCGTTCGCATAGACCTGCCTTGCGATCGCGGTCGAACCGACGAACGAGATCGCCCCGATCTCGTCATGCGCGATGATCGCGTCGACGGTTTCCTTGTCGCCGTTGAGCACGGTGAAGATACCGTCCGGCAGCCCGGCCTCCTTGAACAGCTCGGCCAGCATCAGCGGCACGCTCGGCGCCCGCTCGGAGGGCTTGAGGATGAACGCATTGCCCGCCGCGATCGCGGGCGAGGCCATCCACAGCGGGATCATCGCCGGAAAGTTGAACGGCGTGATGCCGGCGCCGATGCCGATCGGCTGGCGCATCGAATACATGTCGATCCCCGGCCCGGCCCCTTCCGAGAACTCGCCCTTCATCAGGTGCGGCGTGCCGCCGACGAATTCGGCGACTTCGAGGCCCCTGAGGATATCGCCCTTGGAATCCTCGATCGTCTTGCCGTGCTCGCGCGACAAGGCTTCGGCGAGCTTGTCCATGTCGCGATTGATCAGCGCCACGAACCTGAAGAACACGCGCGCCCGGCGCTGCGGATTGACCGCCGCCCAGCCCGGCTGGCTGGCACGCGCCGCATCCACCGCCGCCTGCAGTTCGGCAGCGCCGGCCAGCGCCACTTTCGCCTGCACTTCGCCCGTCGCCGGGTTGAAGACGTCGGCGAACCGCCCGCTCCTGCCCGCAACCGCCGTGCCGCCGATGAAATGCCCGATCTCGCCCATGGTCCAAAAATCTCCGCTTGTTCTGCCCTAGCTATCCCCCGCAATTCCTGCTACTCAACGCGATATTTCCGGCATCCGTTGTGCGAAATTTATAGCTCATGCTCGATTGGGACGATGTCCGCGTCTTCCTCGCCGTCGCCCGCGCCGGCCAGATTCTCGGCGCCGCCCGCGCCCTCGGGCTCAACCACGCTACCGTCGCCCGGCGCCTCAGCGCACTCGAAACCGCCTTCGGCTCCGAACTCGTGCGCCGCCACACCAACGGCACCGATTTGACCGCCGAGGGCGAGACCTTCCTCATCCACGCCGAGCGCATGGAAAGCGAAATGCTCGCCGCCTCGGAAGCCGCAGGCGCCACCCGCGCCGCCTTATCGGGCACCGTGCGCATCGGTGCCCCCGACGGCTTCGGCACCGGCTTTCTCGCCCCGCGGCTCGCCGAATTTTCGAGCCGCCACCCCGACCTGACGCTGGAATTGGTGCCGGTGCCGCGCGCTTTCTCGTTGTCGCGCCGCGAGGCCGACATCGCCGTCACCGTCGAGCGCCCGCGCGAGGGCCGGCTGGTCGCCCGCAAGCTCGTCGACTACCGCCTCGGGCTTTACGCATCCCCCGCCTATCTCGAGGCCCACGGCATGCCGCGCTCGCGTGACGACCTCGCCCGCCACCGCCTCGTCGGCTATGTCGAGGACCTCATCTTTTCGCCCTCGCTCGCCTTCAATGCCGAGTTTTCGCGCGACTGGCGCTCCTCCATCGCCGTCTCCTCGGCCTTGGGCCAGATCGCGGCCGTGCGCGCCGGCGCCGGCATCGGCGTGCTGCATGCCTTCATGGCGCATGCCGATCCCGGCCTTGTGCCGGTCCTGCCCGAAACCACGCTCACCCGCGCCTATTGGACGGTCGTGCACGAAGACCTCAGGACCATCCGCCGCATCCAGGCCGTCGCCGCGTTCCTGGCCGAACTCGTCGCCCGCGAGCGCGCGCTCTTTGCCTGATCGGGCAAAGGCCTTGCACTTTCATGCGAATGCGCCCATGTTTTGCGTCATGTTCAACCTATCGGAAGGAGGTGATCCAATGTCGAATGAGATGACGTCACTCGTTGAAGGCTTTGGAATTGAGGTGCGGTGCGCGAGGCAGCCCTCCGCCTGAACCTCCCTCCTTGCGGGCGCTTCGCTCACCGCGGAGCCGGCCCGGGCCTTACGAGTTGGCCGAAAACTCATGGGGGCCGTCCTTCGGGGCGGCCCTTTTGCTTGCCGAAACCGCAACGCATCGTTCGAAAGTCGCGCACATCGCGGCCTTGCACTCACCCCCGCTTCGTCCTAAATCATCCATCGGCTTCCAACGATGGGAGCTGCATACGTTCTCAGGGCGGGGTGCAATTCCCCACCGGCGGTAAGCGGACCTAAAAGCCCCGCAAGCCCGCGAGCGCCGCGCCGCAGGGCACGGGTCAGCAGATTCGGTGTGATTCCGAAGCCGACGGTATAGTCCGGATGAAAGAGAACGGGACGACGCGCTTGCTTTGCGCGCCCTGCTCTATTGGGCCGGGCGAGCCATCATCGCCGATCCCCGTAAACTCCCTGAGGGAACTGGTTACGGAAAGGATCTGTCGATGAACCAGGTTTCCTCCAAGTCTTCCGCCACTACCGGCGCCATCGTGATGCTGGTCGCCAGCCTCGCCTTCGCCGGCTCCAACATCCTGCAATCGCTGCTGCCCACGCCCGTCGAATACGGCGGCTATGGCATGGCCTCGACGGGCATGGCCTTCTGGCAATATCTCGTCGCCGGCCTCGTCAGCCTGCCGCTGGTCCTGCGCATCGGCCTCGACAAGCTGCGCACCAGCCACAAGCTCGTGCACGAAATGCGCGCCTTCGCCTCGGCGCTCGGCGTGCATGTGTTCGTCTACGGCTTCGCCTCGGGCGTGCCGATCTGGCAGATGGTGACACTGCTCGCCACCGGGCCGCTCTTCATCATCCTGGGCTCGGTCGTGTTCCTCGGCGAGCGCGCCTCCCCGGTCCGGCTCGTTGCGGCGCTGCTCGGCTTTGCCGGCGCGGTGATCGTCTCGGGCGTCGGCGCCGAAGGCCTCGGCTGGGCCACTTTGGTGCCGGTCATCGCCGCCGCGCTCTGGGCCACAACCGACGTCTTGACCAAGTACCTGACGCTCAAGGGCGAAAGCCCCGAAACGCTCACCGTATCGCTGCTCGTCCTGATCACGCCGAACCACCTGGCGATCCTTCTGATCGTCACCGCGCTTTCGGCAGTGGCGCCAGGCGTGCTGCCGCCGGGCGTCGCCACGGGCTTTCCCTTCGCGCTGCCGGCGGGAGCGGGCCTCGGGCTGCTGGTCCTGCTCGGCGTGCTGACGGGGCTTGCGCAGTACCTGCTCGCCTACGCCTATCGCATCGCCGATGCAACCTACCTGCAGCCCTTCGGCGACATCAAGGTGCCGCTGAGCGGCCTGCTTGGCTGGGCCCTGCTTGCCCAAGTGCCCTCGCAGTGGTTCTGGCTCGGCGCGGCCCTCATCATCGGCGGCTCGCTGCTGATCTGGCTCGCCGAATCGGCGCGCAACCGGCCGCTGGCAATGGCGTAACACGCCAATTGGGGAGGGACATTCCTCCCCATTCCATCCACGAGTCCTCCCCGGACTTGATCCGGGGTCCAGCTTTCTTGAACTCTCCGCCCCGCTAAACCTTCACCCACCCCCCGCTTGCATGCGACTTCGCCATCGCATGCACGGCCTTCTCGATCCGCAGCCCCGCCGTAAAATCGATCACCCTCGCGTCCTCGCCCGCAATTGCCCGCAGCAATTCGTGCGCCTCGATGACCTTGAGGTCGTTGAACCCCAGCCCGTGCCCCGGCGCCGGAATAAATCTTTCGTACGGCGCGTGCGCCGGCGCCGTCAGCACGGTCTTGAACCCCTGCTCGGTCGCCGCATCACTCGCGACGTAAAGCTGGAACTCGTTCATCCGCTCCTGGTCGAAGCTGATCGTGCCTTTCGAGCCGAAAATCTGCAGCGCGATACGCCCCTTGCGGCCCCAGGCGCTGCGATCGAGCGCCAGCACGCCCGAAACCCCGCCCTCGATCTGCAACAGCACCGAGGCGATATCGTAGGTTTCCACCGTCCGCCACCCACCGTCTTTCAGCGGCCTTTCGGCATAGGGTTTCGACAGATGCGCCAGAACCTTTTCCACCGGCCCCGTGAGCCGCATCAGCAGCGATAGCGGGTGCACGCCGAAATCGTCGAGCGCGCCATAGCCCGACGAGGCCTCGCTCTTCCAGTAGAACAGCGCCTCCGGGTCGGCCATGAAGTCCTCGTCCATTTCCAGGCGCACATGGTTGACGGCGCCGATCGCGCCCTCCTGCAGCAGCCTCTCGATGTGCCGGATCGCCGGGTTCTGGATATAGTTGTAGCCGAGCACCGCCACCTTGCCGGAGGCCTTGGCGGCAGCGGCCATCGCCTCGGCATCGGCAAACTTCACCGCCATCGGCTTTTCGCACCAGACGTGCTTGCCCGCCCTTAGCGCCGCGATCGCCATTTCCGCATGGAACTGGTTGGGCGTCGTAATCGAGACGACCTCGACCTCCGGGTCGGCGATCAGTGCCCGCCAGTCGCCGCTCGACTTCTCGAAACCGAACTCTTCGGCTCTTTTTGCAGCCAGTTCCGCCGTCACTTCGGCCAGGTGCACGAGGCGCGGCCTCGGCCCGTCGCCGAACACCGCCTTCACCGCAGTCCAGGCCAGCGCATGGCACTTGCCCATATAGCCGGTGCCGATGAGCCCGACCCCGATCGTCTTCATATCGCAAACGTCTCCAAACGAAACGCCCGGGCGACATGCCCGAGCGCGAACTTCTCTCGAGGGGGACGAACTGCAAGCATCCTGCTCTTTTCACCCCCCTCCCAACCTCCCCCGCAAGGGGGGAGGTGCTCCTCCGCGTGTGAGGAGAGGAAAGAGCAACAGCCTCGATGAACACCCTCCCCCTTGCGGGGCTTCGCAGCCGGTCGGCGCCTGCGCCGACGGAGGGCGCCAGTGGCGCCATCCGAGGCAAGAAGGCCATGAGAGCTATGCTCGAATGGCCGGTTGGGGAGGGGGTGAGACCTAGCAGGATCTATCAATCCCTCTCAATCCCTCAACCACTCCCCCCAGCGTCCGGCCGGAATTTCCAACGCGCATTCGCCCCCCGAACGCGTAACGGAAACCCGGCCGAACTCCTCAACCGCCGGACTTACTGATAGTCCGCGGCATTCTCCTTGGTCACCAGCACCGTGCCGGTATCGATGACCGGCTCGATCGTCTTGCCGGCCTTCAAATCCACCAGCGCCTGCACGCCGAAGCCGCCGATGTTCTCGGGGGCCTGCGCCACCGAGGCCGTCATTTCGCCGGCGAGGATCGACTTGGCCGCGTCCGGATTGGCGTCGAACCCGACGACCATCACGTCCTGCAGCTTCGCCGCCGCCTTCAGCGCTTCGACGGCGCCCAGGGCCATGTTGTCGTTGGAGCCGAAAATGCCCTTGATGTTGGGATTGCCAGTGATGATGTTCTCGGTCACTGACAGGCCCTTGGCCCGGTCCCATTCCGCCGTCTGTTCGGCCACGACTTTGAGCCCGCAATCGGTGAGGCCCTTCTTGCTGCCTTCGGCGCGCGCCTGCCCGGTCGACTGGCTGACGAGGCCCTGCAGGATCGCGACTTCCGATCCCTGCGGCAGGTTCTTGCACATGTAGTCGGCGGCGAGCGCCGCCCCCACCGCATTATTGGTGCCGATGAAGGTCACGCCCTCGTTGATGCCTTGCGTATCGATAAAGACGACGGGAATGCCCGCCGCCTTGGCGGCATCGACGACCGGGGCCAGCGCGTTGGGATCGGTCGGCGCCAGCGCGATGCCGGCAACGCCCTGCGCGATCAGGTCCTCGATCTGCGTGATCTGCGCCTGCACGTCGGATTCGGCGGGCGGCGCCACCACGACGACGTCGACGCCAAGTTCGGCGCCCTTGGCCTTGGCGCCCGCCTCGACGGCCGCCCAGAACGGGTTGCCGGCGCCGGGGCCCTTCATGCCCACGACATAGGTATCGGCCGCATACGAGGCCGTGCACATGGCGGCAATGGCGATGCCCGCCAGCAGAAGCGTCTTCATTTGGTCCTCCCTATTCCGTCTCCATCAGGGAAATCCCGGCCGTCCGGAGACGGGGGCAGGCCGGGCAGTAAACTTTAGTGGCGCGTTGCGGCCTGCCGCCGCAGCACGTCGATATAGACGGCGATGATGATCACCATGCCGATGAGGATCTGCTGCCAGAAGGCAGAGACGTTGTTGATGTTGAGCCCGTTGCGCAAGATGCCCATGATGAGCACGCCCGCCAGCACGCCGAGCACGGTGCCGCGGCCGCCGAAGAACGAGGCGCCGCCGATGATCACTGCCGCGATGGCGTCGAGCTCCACCCCGATGCCGGCATTGGGAAAGCCGCTGTCGGTGCGGCCGGCCAGCAGCAGGCCCGAAAGCCCGGCGAAGCAGCCGCAGATCATGTAGACGATGACTAGGACCTTATCGACATTGATGCCCGAAACGCGCGCCGCCTGCGGATTGCCGCCGATGGCGAAGATGTGCCGGCCCATCGAGGTCTTGTTGAGGAAGAACCACAATCCGATGGCGCAGATGGCAACGAGGATGAGGCTGGCCGGCAGCCCGGCGGGCGGCGCCAGCCCCAGTCCATAATAGGCTTGGCCGAGATAGCGCACTTCCGGCTGCAGGCCCGAGACCGGCGCGCCGTTGGTGATGAGATAGGTCAGGCCCCGCGCGATATTGAGCGTCCCCAGCGTCATGATGAACGGGTGCGGGAGCCGCAGCCAGGTGAGCCCGATCCCGTTGACCCAGCCGACGATGAGCCCGATCGCCGGTCCCACCAGCAGCACCAGCGGCCACGGCACGCCGGCGCGGCTGGCGATGGCCAGGGCCACCATGGCAAGGCCCATTGTCGAGCCCACGGAAAGATCGATCCCGGCGGTGACGATGACGACGAACATGCCGAGCGCCAGCAGCGCCAGCGAGGCGTTCTGCTTCAATATGTTGGTGAGGTTGTCGGCCTTGAGGAAGATTTCCGGCTTGATCGCCGCCAACACCAGCATCATCACGACGACGACGAGCACGATGCCGTAGCTGTCGAGGAACTTGGCGAGCCTGGGATTGCTGCCGGGCATCACTGCAACCTGTCATGGGCCAGGGCTTCGGTATGGCCCTTCGTGCCCATGATCCAGCCGATGACCTCGTTGCGGTGCGTGGCATCGAGCGGCGCTTCGGCGAAGTTCGTGCCCTGGTAGAGCGCCATCACCCGGTCGCAGCAATAAAAGATGTCGTCCATGCGGTGCGAGATGATGATCACCGCAACGCCGTGGTGCTTCAGCGACTTGATGAGGTCCAAGACCTTGCCGACCTCCTTGATCGCAAGCGCCGCCGTCGGCTCGTCCATGATGACGAGCTTGGCCTGGAAAGCCGTCGCCCGCGCGATCGCCACTGCCTGGCGCTGCCCGCCGGAAAGGTCCTCGGTGTTCTGCTCCACCGATTTCACCGCGATGTGCAGCCGCTCCAGATGCTCGGCCGCCATGCGCTTGGCCTCGGCATGGTCGATCAGCGTCAGCGGCCCGAACTTTTTTCCCGGCTCGCGCCCGAGATAGATGTTCTCGTAGATCGCCATGTTCCCGGCGAGCGCGAAGTCCTGATAGACCATCTCGATGCCGAGTTCGCGCGCCTGCTTGGGGCCGGAAAACGTCACCGGCCGCCCCTCGAAGAAGAGCTGGCCCTCGCTCGGCGCGAACAGTCCGGAAAGGATTTTCATCAGCGTGGATTTGCCGGCGCCGTTGTCGCCGACGACGCCCAGCACCTCGCCGTGGGCGACGTGGAAATTGACGTCGGTCAGCGCCGTGATGGCGCCGAAATATTTCGAGATGCCCCTGGCTTCCAGCAGGGGCGAGGCGACTTGTGCCGCTTCCCCTCCGGCCATCGCTTCCTCCCAAATGGGCGTCGCCCTCTTTGTCGGGGCCTGTCGCCTTTAGCGTGCAAGTTAGAACGTTTGTTCTATACTGTCCAGCACATTCCGCGTATAAAAGCCGTTCATAATGCGTTCATAACCCGTTCAGAATACGTTCATAACGCGTTCATCTACCCGGCAATTTCGTGGCAAAGAGGCTGAAATGACGGCGATCGAACTGGAAGTGCCCCGCGATTTTCCGGCCCTGCGCAACCTCATTGCCGCGCGCGCTCCCGAAATGCCGCGCCGGCTGATGCAGGTCGCGGCCTACGCGCTCGACAATCCCGACGAAATCGCCTTCGGCACTGCCGCCTCCATCGCCGCCAAGGCGGAAGTGCAGCCCTCGACCCTTGTGCGCTTCAGTCAAGCCCTTGGCTATCAAGGCTTTTCCGATCTGCAGGATGTCTTCCGCGATCGCCTGCGCGACCGCGTCCCGAGCTACGAGGAGCGCCTGGCGCAGCTCCAGCAGCATGGCGGCGGCACCAGCCGCGCCGGCCTCGTTCTCGATGGTTTCATCGAAGCGGCCGAGCGCTCGCTCGCCGATCTGCGCAACAAGCGCGACGGGCTCGAACTCGACGCCGCCGTCACCCTGCTCGCCAATGCCGAAACGATCTATCTCATTGGTTTACGGAGATCTTTTCCGATCACCTCGTACATGGCCTACGTCATGGGCAAGCTCGGCATCCGCCATGTCCTGGTCGATGGGCTCGCGGGTTTGGGCCCGGAACAGGCGAGCTTCATTTCCGAGCGCGACGCCGTATTGGCGATCAGCTTCACGCCCTATGCCAGCGAATCGGTGGCACTGGCCAATGCCGCCAAGTCACGGAAAGCAAAGGTGATTTCGATCACCGACAGCCCGTTCTCGCCGATCGCGCCGATCGCCGACAGCATGATCGAGATCGTCGAAGCCAACTTCGAAGGCTTCCGCGCCATGGCTGCGGCCATGGCTCTCGCCATGGCCCTGGCCGTTGCCGTCGCCACCAAGAGGGGCAAGAACTAGTTCAAGATCAAGGCTTTACGGCTTCGCCGGTCTGCCGCGATTTCGTCGCCGCCTCGGCAAGCTTCTGCGCCATCAACCCGTCATAGCCGGAGGCCGAGGGCTTTTCGCCCTTCTCCAGGAACGTCAGGAACTGGTTGATCTCGCGCCGGTAGGCTTCCTCGTAGCGTTCCACAAAAGAGAATGGAATCAAGTCGCTGGTGAACCCGCCGGCGTCGGCGCGTTCCACTGTCGTGAGGTGGATATTGCCGGCGCGCAGCATGCCTTTCGAGCCGTGCACTTCGATCCGCTGGTCATGTCCATAGGTCGCGCGGCGCGAATTGGTGATGACGCAAATCTTGCCCGAAGCGGTCTGCATATGAACGACGGCGGTGTCGACGTCGCCCGTCGCCTTGATCGCCGGGTCGGTCAGGACGGCGCCGAGCGCGTGCACGGTGACCGGCTCTTCGCCGAGCAAAAAGCGAGCCATATCAAAGTCATGGATCATCATGTCGCGGTAAAGACCGCCCGAGCGCTCGATATAGGAAACCGGCGGCGCCGACGGGTCGCGGCAGGTGATCGTCACCATCTCGACATCGCCGATCTCGCCCTGGTCGATCCGCTGCTTCATATTGCCGAAGTTCGGATCGTAGCGCCGGTGAAAGCCGATCATCAGCGGCACGCCGGCCTTTTCGACGACGGGCAGGCACTTTTCGATCCGCTCGACGGAGAGCGACACCGGCTTTTCGCAGAGGATTGCTTTTCCAGCGTTTGCCGCCTTTTCGATGAGATCGGCATGCGTGTCGGTCGGCGTTGCGATGAGGATCGCATCGACATCGGACGCCAGCACGTCATCGACCGAGGCAGTCTTCGCCCCAACGCTCTGCGCCAGCGCCGTAGCAGCGTCCGGCAGCGCATCGGCGATATAGGCGACTTCCGCGCGTCCCGAATCCGCCAGCGATTTCGCATGCACCTTGCCGATGCGCCCCGCGCCCAGTATCCCGAACCGCACCATCGTATTTCCTCCAAGAACCGCCAGAAAGCCGTGAGATGAACGGGTTATGAGCGCCTCGAAAACCCGCATCCAAAAACGGAACAAACATTCTGAATTGACGAAAATTCAGAATTGATGTTTCATTTGCGCCTAGGCATAGAACGGCGGCGCAAAGCTGTCCATTGATTTTTATTCCCCCGGAGACGCCGCATGGCCAATGAGGAATCCGCGAGCCAGAATACGCTCGACGTCATCACCATCGGGCGCTCCTCCGTCGACCTTTACGGCCAGCAGATCGGCAGCCGGCTCGAGGACATTGCGAGCTTCGCCAAGTCCGTCGGCGGGTGCCCGGCCAACATCGCCGTCGGCACGGCGCGGCTGGGGCTGAAATCGGCGCTGATCACGCGCGTCGGCAGTGAGCAGATGGGGCGCTTCATCCGCGAGCAGCTGCTGCGCGAAGGCGTCGAGGTCGCGGGCATTGCCACCGACAAGGAGCGCCTGACCGCGCTCGTCCTGCTCGCCGTCGAGGCCGAGGGCGTCTCGCCGATGATCTTTTATCGCACCGACTGCGCCGACATGGCGCTCGATGAGGGTGACATCGACGAGGCCTTCATCAAGCGCGCCCGCGCCATCGTCGTCACCGGCACGCATTTCTCCAAGCCCCACGCCGAAGCGGCACAGAAGAAAGCCATCCGTATCGCCAAGGCCAACGGCGCCAAGGTCGCCTTCGACATCGACTACCGCCCCAATCTCTGGGGCCTTGCCGGCCACGAAGCGGGCTTCGAGCGCTACGTCGCCTCGGACGTGGTCTCGCAGAAATACAAGAGCGTCCTGCCCGATTGCGACCTCATCGTCGGCACCGAGGAAGAGGTGCTGATCGCCTCGGGCGAAGCCGACCTCGTCTCCGCGCTCAGGACGATAAGAACCGCCTCCTCCGCGACCATCGTCCTGAAGCGCGGGCCCATGGGCTGCATCGTCTATGACGGCGAAATCCCCGACGATCTCGAACAGGGCATCGTCGGCAAGGGTTTCCCGATCGAGGTCTATAACGTGCTGGGCGCCGGCGATGCCTTCATGTCGGGCTTCCTCCGCGGTTGGCTCAAGGGCGAACCGCACGCGACCGCCGCCACCTGGGCCAATGCCTGCGGCGCCTTCGCCGTTTCGCGGCTCCTCTGTGCGCCGGAATATCCGAGCTGGGAAGAGCTGAGCTACTTCCTCGAACACGGCAGCAAGCAGAAGGCACTGCGCAAGGACGAAGCGCTCAACCACCTGCACTGGGCGACCAACCGCCGCCGGCCGATCGACAAGCTCATGGCGCTCGCCATCGATCATCGCAGCCAGCTCGAAGAGATGCCGGGCAATACCCCGGAAAAGATTGCGGCCTTCAAGGCGCTAGCCGTGCAGGCCGCGGCGAAAGTCGCCGACGGCAGGCCGGGCTTCGGCATGCTGCTCGACGACAAATACGGGCGCGACGCGCTCTTTGCCTCGGGCGCGCTCAAGGATTTCTGGATCGGCAAGCCGATCGAGCTGCCCGGCAGCCGGCCGCTGCAATTCGAATTTTCGCAGGATATCGGCAGCCGCCTCGTCGATTGGCCGGTCGACCACTGCATCAAGTGCCTGTGCTTCTATCACCCCGACGATCCGGCGGACCTCAAGGCCGCGCAGACCGAAAAGCTGAAAACGGCGTTCGAAGCGGCGCGCAAGGTCGGCCGCGATATCCTCATCGAGATCATCTCGTCCAAGCACGGCCCGCTCGACGACGACACGGTGGCGCGGGCGCTGACCGAGCTTTACGATGCGGGCCTGAAGCCGGATTGGTGGAAGCTCGAACCGCAGGCAAGCGCGGCGGCATGGGCGAAAGTCGATGCCGTGATCACCGAACGCGATCCCAATTGCCGCGGCGTCGTGCTGCTCGGGCTCGATGCGCCGCAGGAGGCTCTGGCCGAAGGCTTTGCCGCCGCCAAGGCGGCCAAGGCGGTGAAAGGCTTTGCCGTGGGCCGCACCATCTTTGCCGATGCCGCCAAGGCGTGGTTTGCTGGCAGGATGACGGACGACGAGGCGGTGGCCGATATGGCGCAGCGCTTCGGGGCGCTGGTGGAGATTTGGAACGGGGCTAAATAACCCCTCATCCGTCGGCTTCGCCGACACCTTCTCCCGCAAGGGGAGAAGGAAGGCTGTGGCACCATCGTGCCACCTCGTCCCCTCTCCCCTTGCGGGAGAGGGTGCCCCCGGACTGGTCCGGGGGCGGGTGAGGGGTTAGAAAAGAGGAACGGCGATGAGCCAGAAGACAGTGCGATTGACCATGGCGCAGGCCGTGGCGCGGTTCATGACCAGGCAGATGACCGAGATCGACGGCGAGATCGTGCCGATCTTCGGCGGCGTCTTCGCCATTTTCGGCCACGGTAATGTCGCCGGCGTCGGCGAGGCGCTTTATGCCGTGCGCGACGAACTGCCGACCTATCGCGGCCAGAACGAGCAGGGCATGGCGCATGCCGCCATCGCCTATGCCAAGGCGAGCTTCCGCCGCCGCTTCATGGCCGTGACCTCCTCGATCGGGCCGGGCGCGCTCAACATGGTGACGGCCGCCGCCCTGGCCCATGTCAACCGCCTGCCCATCCTGTTGCTGCCCGGCGACGTCTTTGCCAATCGCGGCCCCGACCCAGTCCTGCAGCAGGTCGAGGATTTCGGCGACGGCACGGTTTCGGCCAATGACTGCTTCAAGCCCGTCTCGCGCTATTTCGACCGCATCACCCGGCCCGAACAGATCATCCCCGCACTCACCCGTGCCATGCAGGTGCTGACCGATCCGGCCGAATGCGGTCCGGTGACGCTTGCCCTCTGCCAGGACGTGCAGGCCGAGGCCTTCGACTATCCCGAAAGCTTTTTTGCCGAGCGCGTGTGGAAGCCGCGCCGCATCCTGCCCGATGCCGACGAGTTCGCGGCGGCCGCCGTGGCTTTGCAGCAGGCCAAAAAGCCCGTGATCATCGCCGGTGGCGGCGTGCTCTATTCGGAAGCGACGGAGGCCTTAAAAACCTTCGCCGAAAACCACAATATCCCGGTGATGGAAACGCAGGCCGGCAAATCCAGCCTGCCGCACGACCATAGGCTCAATATGGGCTCGGTCGGGGTCACCGGCTCGTCGGCCTCCAACGCGCTTGCCGAAGAAGCCGACCTCGTGCTCGCCGTCGGCAGCCGCTTGCAGGATTTCACCACCGGCTCGTGGGCCTTGTTCCGCAACGACGACATGCGGATCATCGGGCTCAACGTGCAGCCCTTCGATGCCCATAAGCACCACGCCATGCCGCTGGTGGGCGACGCCAGAGCGGGCCTCGAAGCTCTGGATTCGGCGCTCGGCGCCTGGCAGGTGCCCGCGGCCTGGGCCGACAAGGCCGCATCCGGCAAGGCCGCGTGGCTCAAGGACGCCGCCAAGGCGACTGCGCCCACCAACGCCCTGCCCTCGGATGCGCAGGTGATCGGCGCCGTGCAGCGCGCCCGCGACAATGCCGTGCTGGTCTGTGCCGCCGGCGGCCTGCCGGGCGAACTGCACAAGCTGTGGCAGGCCAGGGGCCCGGGCAGCTATCACCTCGAATACGGCTTTTCGACCATGGGCTACGAGATCGCCGGCGGCCTCGGCGTCAAGCTCGCGCGGCCCGATGCCGACGTCGTCGTGATGGTCGGCGACGGCAGCTACCTGATGCTCAATTCCGAGATCGCGTCCTCGATCATGCTGGGCAAGAAGCTGACCATCGTCCTGCTCGACAATCGCGGCTACGGCTGCATCAACCGGCTGCAGATGGCGACCGGCGGCGCCAACTTCAACAACCTCCTGGCCGACACCTGGCACGAGGAACTGCCGGACGTGGACTTCGCCGCCCACGCCGCTTCGATGGGCGCGATTGCGCGCAAGGTCGCCTCGATCGCCGAACTGGAACAGGCGCTCAAGGACACCGAAGGCGAAAAGCGCACCACCGTCATCGTCATCGACACCGACCCGCTGATAACCACCGATGCCGGCGGCGCCTGGTGGGACGTGGCCGTGCCCGAGGTTTCGGAGCGCAGCCAGGTGAACGCGGCACGTGACGAATACGAAAAAGCGCTGAAGGCGCAAAGGTTGGGATGAAAGACCAAAAATGTTGAAAGCCAAACTCGGCATGTCGCCCATCGCCTGGTGGAACGACGACCTCGCGGAACTGAGCGACGACGTTTCGCTCGAAGAGTGCCTGCGCCAGTCGCGCTCGGCGGGCTTTACCGGCATGGAAAAGGGAAGACGCTTCCCCGAGGACCCGGAAGTGCTGCTGCCGATCCTCAAGCAAGCCGACGTGACGCTCTGCGGCGGCTGGTTTTCCGGCACGCTCGTCGATGAGGACCTGGCATCGAACAAGGCGCGCATCGCTCCGATGATCGAGCTCTTCAAGGCCGTCGATGCGCCCTGCATCGTCTATGGCGAAGTCGGCCGCTCCATCCAGGGCAGGCGCGAAATCCCGCTGGCGCAGAAGGCGAAACTGTCGGCCGACGAGATGAAATCCTATGCGCGCAAGGTCACCGAATTCGGCGAATGGTGCGCCGATCAGGGCATGCCGCTCTCCTATCACCACCACATGGCGGCGGTGGTCGAGACCGAACCCGAGCTCGATGCCTTCATGGCCGCATCCGGCAAGGGCATCCCGCTGCTCTTCGATGCCGGCCACATGGCCTTTGCCGGCGGCGACGTTCTGGCCGTCATCGACAAACACCACGACCGCATCAGCCATGTGCACGTCAAGGACGTACGCATGCAGGTGATCGACGGGCTCGATCGCAGCAAACAGAGCTTTCTTGATGCCGTGGCGCTCGGTGCCTTCACCGTTCCCGGCGACGGCTCGCTCGATTTCGGCAAGATCGTGAAAAAGTTCGCCGATTACGGCTATGAGGGCTGGTTCGTCGTCGAGGCCGAGCAGGATCCGAAGAAAAATCCGCCCCTCAAGATGGCCGAGGTGGGCTACAAGGAACTGATGCGGGTGATGACGGCTGCCGGCTATACGGTGGAAACGCAGGGATTTCCCACCCGCTGAAAGAGGGGGCCGCGTGACCAACGACAATATGAGCTGGTTCAGGCCGCTATGGCGGCGCGTGGCGGTGACCGCCTTCTGCGTCGCCTGGTGCGCCTGGGAATGGCTCTATACCCACGACCAGTGGTGGAGCCTGTTGACCACGGGCCTGCTCGCCTATGCGGTCTGGACCTTCTTCATCAATTTCAAGGATACGGGAGACGGCGATGGCAAACCTCAAGGTTAAGGCGAAGGGCGAGCATGGCCGCGTCATCGACATCACGCCGGAAAGCGCCGGCTGGCCGCATGTCGGCTTTGCGCTCGAAAAGCTGAACGCCGGCGAGACGACGTCCGGCCGGACGGCGGAGCGCGAAGTCTGCCTCGTTCTCGTCACCGGCAAGGCCAGGGTCGCCGTCGACGGCAAGGATTTCGGCGAACTCGGCGAGCGCATGAGCCCTTTCGACGGCGCGCCCTATGCCGTCTACGTGCCGGCGGGGCACGACTGGACGGTGGAAGCGACGACCGCGCTGGAACTGGGCATCTGCTCGGCGCCGGGCGGCGGCAATTACGAGCTGCGCGTCATCGCGCCCGGCAGCCACCAGCAGATCACGCGCGGCAAGGGCACCAATGTGCGCTACGTCACCGACATATTGCCCGAAAACGATCCGGCCAATTCCCTGCTCGTCGTCGAGGTCATCACGCCGGGCGGGCACACGTCGAGCTATCCGCCGCACAAGCACGACCGCGACAACCTGCCCGAAGAAAGCCTCCTGGAAGAGACCTATTACCACCGGCTCTCCAAGCCGCAGGGCTTCGCCTTCCAGCGCGTCTATACCGACGACAGGAGCCTCGATGAGGCGATGCTGGTCGAGGACGGCGACACCGTCATGGTGCCGAAGGGCTATCACCCGGTCGCCGCCATTCACGGTTACGACCTTTATTACCTCAACGTCATGGCCGGCCCGAAGCGCACGTGGAAATTCTACAATGCGCCCGAGCACGAGTGGATGTTGAAGTAAGAACCCGCGATTCAAAGAGTTGCCGGCATCCTGCTCTTTTCACCCCCCTCCCAACCTCCCCCGCAAGGGGGGAGGTGCCGCTCCGTGTTTTGGGAAACTGACTGAGCAACAACCTCGATGAGCACCCTCCCCCTTGCGGGGAGGGTTGGGGAGGGGGTGAGACCAAGCAGGATTTCTCTTTCGGTCCCCCTACCCTCTTCTTCAAGCCCTTGCCGGCACCGCCGGCAGCATGGCGAAGTCGGCCTGGTCGAGTTCGTTGAGCGTCTTCATCATCAGGCCGGTGAAGATCGGCTCGCTCTCATCGAGGAAGGTGTGCATTTCCGGCATGCCGTTGACCGTGCAGACGAGCGAGGCAGCGAGCGCTGCTTCGATTTCGGCCCGCATCAGCGGGAAGGCGCGCGCGCCGGGACCGACGATGGCGACGTCGGTCGGGTCGAACACCGCCATCAGCCGGTTGAGCCCATAGCCGATGGCGCGGCCGGCGAGGTTGAAGGCGTGCGTGACGCGCCGGTCCCCGCCCTGGGCCCGCGCAATCAACTCGTCGTATTGCGCACCCGGCACGTGCCCGGCAGGCGGCGCATGATCGGGCACCGAAAAGGCGGCGCGCAAGATGCCGTAATCGGCGGCATAGGCTTCGACGCACCCCTTCATGCCGCAACGGCACAGCGCGCCGTCGGGAATGTGGTTCATGTGGCCGAATTCGGTGGCGCCCTCATCGCTTCGCCCGAGGATCTGGCCGCGGAAGGTCATGCCCATGGCGACGGTCGAGCCGACGAAGATGGTGGCAACGCTGCGCTCGCGCAGGGCCGGATCGAGCCAGCGCGTGCCCTCGGCGAGGAGCCGCCCGCGCTTGTGGAGCGTCACCGGCACGCCTTCGGTTTCAGCGAGCGCGGCGGCGAGATCCTGGCCGGCAAGGTGCGCCACCGGCGACCATTTGAGCGCCATTCCGTCGCGATCGAGTATGCCCTGCAGCGATACGGCGATGCGCCTGAGGCTCGCCGCCTCCACCGGGTTGCGCCGGCGCAGTTCGGCAATGCCGGCGCTAGTGAATTGGGCCGCCGTTTCCTGGGCCAAAGCGCGGCCGGGATCGGGCTTTTCGATACGGTCGACGAGCGTGCCGCCATAATCGACCAGCGAAAAGCGGGCGCGGTTGACGTCGATCTCGACGAGCGCCAAAGCTGCGGCCATACGGCAAAAGCCGAGGCGCACGGCCGGCCGCCCGCGCCCCTTGCCGTCACCGGCCTTTTCGCCGTCCGGCAAGTCGGCGAGGATGCCCTGCGCCAGCATGTCCTGGGTGATGGCGGTGATCGTCGCATGGCTGAGCCCGGTTTCGCCGGCCAGCTGCGTGCGCGGCAGCGGCCCCGCGACCCTCAGGGCCGAGAGCACGAGGCCGCGATTATTGCGCCTCACCGTCTCGCTGTCGCCCCGCGGGCCAGCCATAAACCCACATTCCTTTCACCTACCCCTTTTTCATGACTAGCGTGCTCCGCGATTTTTTTCGAGGGTCAAAATTGCTGTTGACTCCCGCCGCGGCGGCGTGCCAGTGATTTTTTCGGGCATTAAAAATAATGCTTCGAGCAGCCGGCGCCCGGGAGCGATCCGGCTGGACATTTTCGGGCGGCTCTGCCGCCTTCGTGGGAGGACATCATGAGAAAGCTTCTTGCGGCCGTGCTGTGCACGACCGTGATCGCCGGCACTGCCGGCTATGCGCTGGCGCAGGACCAGATCGTGGTCGGCGTCTCCTGGAACAATTTCCAGGAAGAGCGCTGGAAGACCGACGAAGCCGCCATCAAGGCCGAACTCGAGGCCGAAGGCGCCAAGTACATTTCCGCCGACGCCCAGTCCTCGGCGACCAAGCAGCTGACCGATATCGAAAGCCTGATCTCGCAGGGCGCCAATGCCCTGATCGTGCTGGCCCAGGATTCCGACGCCATCGGCCCGGCCGTGGCGCAGGCCGTCGCCGCCGGCATTCCGGTGGTCGGCTACGACCGCCTGATCGAGAACCCCGATGCGTTCTACCTGACCTTCGACAACAAGGAAGTGGGCCGCATGCAGGCCCAGGCCGTCTACGACGTGCAGCCCAAGGGCAATTACGTCTTCATCAAGGGCAATTCGGCCGACCCCAATGCCGACTTCCTGTTCGCCGGCCAGATGGAAGTCCTGAAGGACGCCATCGACAAGGGCGACATCAAGAATGTCGGCGAAGCCTATACCGACAACTGGGACCCGGCCGTGGCCCAGAAGAACATGGAACAGTTCCTGACCGCCAACAACAACCAGGTCGATGCGGTCGTTGCCTCCAATGACGGCACGGCCGGCGGCGCCATCGCCGCGCTCGCCGCCCAGGGCCTTGCCGGTTCGGTGCCGGTTTCCGGCCAGGACGGCGACCATGCCGCCCTCAACCGCATCGCGCTCGGCACCCAGACCGTCTCGGTCTGGAAGGATGCGCGCGACCTCGGCAAGAATGCGGCCAAGATCGCCGTCGAACTGGCCAAGGGCACGGCGCTCGACGCCGTTCCGGGCGCCACCAAGTTCTCCGGCGGCCCCAAGGGCGTCGAGATGAACTCGCTGTTCCTGAAGCCCGTCCCGATTACCAGGGACAATCTCGACGTCGTCATCGACGCCGGCTGGGTGAGCAAGGACGTCGTCTGCCAGGGCGTTGCCGCCGGCACCGTCAAGGTCTGCGGCTGATCGAAGACTTCTCCTCTGCGAACGGAATGCCGCGGTCTCCTCGCCGCGGCATTCCACTGACCGGCAGGCCGCTTACCTGCTAGGTTTGCCGCATCGTGAAGCGACTGATGGGAGAAACCCATGGCTGACCAGAACGTCGCCGCCGCGGTGCAGCGCGCGCAGACACCGCCCACAGGCCCGATCCAGCGGTTCCTCGCTGCGACCGAACTCGACACCCGCCTCATCGGCATGGTCGGCGCGCTGGCGCTGATCTGGATCGGCTTCCATATCCTGTCCGGCGGCATTTTCCTGACGCCGCGGAACCTCTGGAACCTGTCGGTGCAATCGTCCTCGATCGCCGTCATGGCGACCGGCATGGTCCTCGTCATCGTCACCCGCAACATCGATCTGTCCGTGGGCTCGATCCTGGGCGTGCTCGGCATGGTGATGGGCGTATTGCAGGCGCAGATCCTGCCGGCCTATCTCGGCTTCGGCAATCCGATGATCTGGGTGATCGCGCTCGGCGCCGGCATCGTCGTCGGCATGGGCATCGGCGCGCTGCAGGGCGTCATCATCGCCTATCTCGGCGTTCCCGCCTTCATCGTCACCCTCGGCGGCTATCTCGTCTGGCGCGGCGCTGCCTGGTGGGTGACCTCGGGCCGCACCGTCGCCCCGCTCGATGCGACCTTCCAGCTGATGGGCGGCGGGCCGACCGGCGCCATCGGCTTTTTCTGGTCGTGGATGGTCGCAGCGCTCATTTGCGTCGGCATCCTCGCCATCATCCTCTTCAACCGCCAACAGCGCCGGCGCTTCCATTTCCCCTTGCGGCCGGTCTGGGCCGAAATGGTGCTGGCGGCGCTCGGCTGCGGCATCACCATCGCCGCCGTCTGGACGGTCAATGCCTATCCCTGGCCGATCCGCGTCGCCGCCACTTACGCCAAGGCGCATGACATTCCGGTGCCGGAAGGCGGGCTCATCATCCCGACCGGCATCGCCGTGCCGGTGCTGATCGCGCTCGGCTGCGGCATCGCCATGACCTTCGTAGCGACCCGCACGCGCTTCGGCCGCTATGTCTTTGCCATGGGCGGCAATCCGGAAGCCGCCGAGCTCGCCGGCATCAACACCCGCTGGGTGACGGTCAAGATCTTCATCCTGATGGGGGCGCTCTGCGCCATCGCCGCGGCCATCTCCTCGGCCCGCCTCAATGCCGCAACCAATGCGCTGGGCACGCTCGACGAGCTCTACACGATCGCCGCGGCCGTCATCGGCGGCACCTCGCTTTCGGGCGGCGTCGGCACCATCGTCGGCGCCATGATCGGCGCCCTCGTCATGCAATCGCTGCAATCGGGCATGGTGCTGATGGGACTCGACAGCCCGCTGCAATCGATCGTCGTCGGCGCCGTCCTCGTCCTGGCGGTGTGGCTCGACACGCTCTACCGCCGCAAGGCCAACTAGGATCGAAACGCCATGCTGGACAGGAAAACCCCGCTCGTCGAGATGATCGACATCTCGGTCTCCTTCGGCGGCCTCAAGGCCGTCGAGGACGCCTCGGTCGATCTCTATCCCGGCGAGGTCGTCGCCCTTCTCGGTCACAACGGCGCCGGCAAGTCGACGCTGATCAAGGTGCTTTCCGGCGCCTACAAGCGCGACCGCGGCACCATCCGCATCGACGGCCAGGAAGCGGCGATCGCCAATCCGCGCGATGCCAAGGCCTATGGTATCGAAACCATCTACCAGCAGCTCGCCGTCGCCGACAATGTCGACGCCGCCGCCAACCTCTTTCTCGGGCGCGAACTCACCACCGCCATCGGCACGCTCGACGATGCGGCGATGGAAGCGAAAGCCCGCGAGGTGATGGGGCGGCTGAACCCGAATTTCCGCCGCTTCAAGGAGCCGGTGAAGGCGCTGTCGGGCGGCCAGCGGCAATCCGTCGCCATCGCCCGCGCCATCCTCTTCAACGCCCGCATCCTCATCATGGACGAGCCGACCGCAGCTTTGGGCCCGCAGGAGACGGCGCAGGTCGGCGACCTCATCCGGCAGCTGAAATCGGAAGGCATCGGCATCTTCCTGATCAGCCACGACATCCACGACGTCTTCGATCTCGCCGACCGCGTCTGCGTCATGAAGAACGGCCAGGTGGTGGGCACCGCCGCGACCAGCGACGTCACCAAGGACGAAGTCCTGGGCATGATCATCCTCGGCAAGGTCCCGCCCGGCGCCACCGCCGGCCCCGGAGCACTGAAGGCTTAGACCAATATTCTCCAAATACACGGAGCGGCACCTCCCCCCTTGCGGGGGAGGTTGGGAGGGGGGTGACGAGAGCAGGGTGCATCAACCTCAACCCTTGACCTTTTCCCCGCCATTGGCCTAGCTCCCGCCAGCTATCTTTGGGGAGCCGCCGATGCCGGCCAGCAATTTCATTCTAACTCTCTCCTGCGAGGACCGGCCCGGGATCGTCGCCGCCGTCACCACCGAGCTGGCGGCGCTCAACGCCAATATCGCCGAATCCAACCAGTTCTGGGATCGCGAGACCGGCCGCTTCTTCATGCGGCTGGCCTTCACCGCCCCCGACGGCGTGACGCGCGAAGGGCTGGAACGCGCTTTGCACCCGGCCATCGAGCGCTTTTCCATGCGCACGGAACTCGTGAACCAGGCGCGGCGCAAGAAGCTCCTGGTCATGGTTTCCAAATTCGACCATGCGCTCTTGCACCTGCTCTACCAGATCCGCGTCGGCTGGCTCGATGCCGAGGTTGCGGCCATCGTTTCCAACCACGAGGATTCGCGCGCCACCGCCGATTACGAGAACATCCCCTATCACTACCTGCCGGTCAGCAAGGACACCAAGGCCGAACAGGAGGCCGAGGTGATCCACCTGGCCCAGGAAACCGGCGCCGACCTCGTCGTCCTCGCCCGCTATATGCAGGTCCTGTCGGATAAGTTCGCCACCCGCCTTTACGGGCAGATCATCAATATCCACCACTCGTTCCTCCCCAGCTTCAAGGGCGCCAAGCCCTATCACCAGGCCCACGAGCGCGGCGTCAAGATCATCGGCGCCACCGCCCATTACGTGACGCCCGACCTCGACGAGGGCCCGATCATCGAGCAGGAAACGGCGCGCGTGACGCACGCCATGAGCCCGGACGACCTCATCGCCGCCGGCCGCGACATCGAAAGCCGCGTGCTGGCGCGCGCAGTAAAGCTGCACATCGAGAACCGGGTGATGCTGAACGGCCGCAAGACCGTGGTGTTCGGCTAAGGCTTCGCTGCGCAATCGCTAGAAAATGAAACCTCGGAGATCGAGCGTTCGGCACGATCGATCAACGAGTCCTCCCCGGCCCTGAGCCGGGGCCCAGCTTAAGTCGTCGCCGGAAACAGCCGCCAGCGCTTCGGCCGAAAGGCGATGCGCGTGCGCGTGCCCGCCGGATGGTCGAACGGCAGGTCGATCTCGACCGGCTCCTGGCCGCCGCCGATTTCGAGCTCGACGCGCCGCGTGCCGCCCACCCTGCGGCTGGCGGTGACGACGCCGGCCAGCGCCGCATCGCCTTCGACCAGTTCGACATCGTGCGGGCGGAAATAAAGCTGCGCCGGCCCGCCCCGCGCTTCCGCCGCCGGCAGGCCGATGGCGCGGCCGCCGACCCACAGTTCGCCGTTCTCGACCGCCACCGGCAGCGCGCTGGCCTCGCCGATGAAGGAAAACACGAACGGCGAATTCGGCCGGTCGTAGACGTCGTCGGGCGTGCCGACCTGTTCGATCTTGCCCTGGCTCATCACCACGACGCGGTCGGCCAGTTCCAGCGCTTCCTCCTGGTCGTGGGTCACGAAAATGGTCGTATGGCCGGTGCGGTCGTGGATTTCCCTGAGCCACTTGCGCAGGCCCTTGCGCACCTGCGCATCGAGCGCCCCGAACGGCTCGTCGAGCAGCAGCACGGCCGGCTCGATGGCGAGCGCCCGGGCGAGCGCCACGCGCTGGCGCTGGCCGCCCGACAATTGCTGCGGATAGCGCTTTTCCAACCCCGACAGCTGCACGAGGTCGAGCAGTTCCAGCGCGAGGCGGCGGATTTCGCTGCGCGGCGGCCGGCTCGCCCGCGGCCGGACTTTCAGGCCGAAGCCGATATTGTCGAGCACCGTCATGTTGCGAAACAGCGCATAGGCCTGAAAAACGAAGCCGACATGCCGCTCCTGCACGCTCTTCAGCGAAGCGTCTTCCGCACCGAAGAAGATGCGGCCGTCGCTCGGCGTTTCGAGCCCGGCGATGAGGCGCAGCAGCGTCGTCTTGCCCGAACCGGACGGCCCGAGCAGCGCCACCAGCTCGCCCGAGGCGATATCGAGCGAAACGCCGTCGAGGGCCGGGTGGCGCGCAAAATCCTTGCTTATGTTTTCGACACGTATGTCCATGGAAAATCCCGTTAATGGCGGCGGGTCGCGGCCAGCTCGTCGCCGAAGCGCAATTCGAGCAGCGTCTTGATGACGAGGGTGACGAGCGCCAGGAGCGCCAGGAGCGAAGCGACGGCAAAGGCGGCCGCGATGTTGTACTCGTTGTAGAGGATCTCGATGTGCAGCGGCATCGTATTGGTCTTGCCGCGGATATGGCCCGAAACCACCGAGACGGCGCCGAACTCGCCCATGGCGCGGGCATTGCAGAGCAGCACGCCATAGAGCAGGCCCCATTTGACGTTGGGGAGCGTCACGTACCAGAAGGTCTTGAAGCCCGAGGCACCGAGCGACAGGGCCGCCTCCTCGTCGCCCGTTCCCTGCGCCTGCATCAGCGGAATGAGCTCGCGGGCAATGAAGGGGAAGGTGACGAAGATCGTCGCCAGCACGATGCCCGGCACGGCAAAGATGATCTCGATATCGTGCGCCTTTAGCCAGGCTCCGAACACGCCTTGCGCGCCGAACAGCAGCACATAGACCATACCGGAGACGACCGGCGAGACCGAGAACGGCAAATCGATCAGCGTCGTCAGCAGCGCCTTGCCCTTGAACTCGAACTTGGCGATGGCCCAGGAGGCGGCGAGCCCGAAGGCGAGATTGCACGGCACGGCGATGGCCGCAACGAGAAGGGTCAACCGGATCGCCGATTGCGCATAGCGGTCGGTGAGCGCGGCCAGGAACGCTTCCGAACCCTTGGCGAAGGCTTCAAGGAACACGAGCAGCAGCGGCAGCACCAGGACCAGGGCCATGAAGGTGACGGCAATGCCGATGAGCAGCAGGCGAACGGCGCGCGGCTCGGCAATGGCGCCGGCGGGAACCGTCGGGAAATTGGCGGTTTCGTCAGCCATCGCCATACCTCCTGCGGCTCAGGTACTGGATGAGGTTGATGGCCAGCAGCAACAGGAACGCCGCCGCCAGCATGATGACGGCGATCACCGCGGCGCCCGCGACATCGAATTCCTGCAGCTTGATGACGATCAGGACCGGCGCGATCTCGGAAATGTTGGGCAGGTTCCCGGCAATGAAGATGACCGAGCCGTATTCGCCGACGGCGCGCGCAAAGGCGAGGGCAAAGCCGGTGAGGATCGCCGGCACCAACCGCGGCAGGATGACGAGCCGGATCGTCTGCAGGCGTTTGGCGCCGAGCGTTGCCGCCGCCTCCTCGAGCTCGGCCTCGAACTCTCCGAGCACCGGTTGCACGGTGCGGACGACGAAGGGCAGGCCGATGAAGATCAAGGCGACGACGATGCCGAGCGGCGTATAGGCGATCTTGATGCCGAGCGGCGCCACGAGCCCACCCAGCCAGCCGTTCGGCGCATAGAGCGTCGAAAGCGCGATACCGGCGACGGCCGTCGGCAGCGCAAAGGGCAGGTCGACAATGGCATCGAGCAGGCGCCGACCCCAGAAGCGATAGCGCACCAGCACCCAGGCGACGATCAAGCCGAAGACGACGTTGACGAGCGCGGCAACGAACGAGGCGCCGAACGAGATTTTTAACGCATTGAAGATGCGCGGCGTCGTTGCGATTTCGAAAATACGTTCCGGCGGCAGCGACAAGGCCTTGAGCAGCAGCGCCGCCAGCGGAATAAGGACGATGAGGCTGAGATAGGCGAGCGTCAGCCCCAGCGTCAGCGAGAAGCCGGGAATGACGCTCGGCCGGGCGAGCGACCACCGCGCCCTTGCGGCGCGGCGGTGCGTAAGGCCCGGATTATTGGCCTGCAGTAAGCTGGTCAAAGATACCCCCATCGCCGAAATGCTTGGGCTGGACGACTTTCCAACCGCCGAAGATCGGATCGTCGATCGACACGAGCTTGACCTTGGGGAAGGCCTCGAGCAGCGCCTTGTCGGTGACGAGGTCCGGCTTGGCGGGGCGATAATGGTTCTTCGCCGCGATCGTCTGGCCTTCGGGGGAATAGAGATAGTTGAGATAGGCCGTCGCGACCTCGCGCGTGCCGTGCTTGTCGACATTGGCATCGACGAGGGCGACGGGCGGTTCGGCCAGGATCGATTGCGGCGGCACCACGACGTCGAAATTGCCGGCGCCGAACTCGTCGAGGACGAGGAAAGCCTCGTTCTCCCAGGCCAGCAGCACATCGCCCAGGCCCTTTTGCGCAAAGGTCAGGGTCGAGCCGCGCGCACCGGTATCGAGCACCGGCACGTGCTTGTAGAGCTGGGCGATGAAGGCTTCGATCTTGGCCTCGTCGCCGCCATAGGCGTCGTTGGCCCAGGCCCAGGCGGCGAGGTAGTTCCAGCGCGCCCCGCCCGACGTCTTGGGATTGGGCGTGATGACCTCGACGCCGTCCTTGACGAGATCGCCCCAGTCGTTGATCGCCTTCGGATTGCCCTTGCGAACGAGGAAGACGATGGTCGAGGTATAGGGCGTCGAATTGTTCTCGAACGTGCCGCGCCAGTCCGGCTTGATGATTCCGGCCTTTTCGGCAATGGCGTTGATGTCGCTTTCAAGGGCAAGCGTTACGACGTCGGCTTCCAGCCCGTCGATCACCGCCTGCGCCTGCGCGCCCGAGCCGCCATGGCTGTTGTCGATGGTGACGGTATTGCCCGTCTCTTGCTGCCAGTGCTTGGCGAAAGCCTGGTTGAATTCCTGGTACAGCTCGCGTGTCGGATCGTAGGAGACATTGAGCAGCGATTGTTCGGCGCCCCGTGCCGTCACTGCAAAGCCTAGCGCCAGGGCGGCGGCAAGGCCGCCATAGGCGAGGATTTTGGCCGCTGTCTTCATCATAACCTCCTGGTGAAGAGCTGATAAAAGACTACTAGATCAGTCGGCATTTACAAGACTTGGCCTGAGCGCCAGAACCGGCTCAAACGAAAAAAGTTCCCGCAATTTACCGGGGTGAACGAAAAAAACCGGTCGCCAAGGGGGGGCGAACCGGCATGGTTCTGGAACGGAAATCCTGAAAAGTTAACTTGGGCCCAAGGCCTTAACTCAGGCTTCCAGCACTTCGAGGTCGCTGTCGACGGCGTCGGCCAGCGTCGTCGAATCCAGCACCTGGCGCGTGGCATCGGCGACGCGGGCAAAGACGCGCCGGATCTCGCAATTGGTTTCGTCGCGGCAATCCTCGCAGCGGCGATAGGCGATCTTGGAAAGGCACGGCAGCAAAGCGAGCGGCCCGTCAATGAGGCGTAGCACCTCGCCGAACGTCACCTCCTCGGGCGCCTTCAGCAGCGCATAGCCGCCCGTGCGGCCGCGATGGCTGGTGACGATGCCGGCGCGCTTCAATTCGAGCAGGATCTGTTCGAGGAATTTCTTGGGGATCGCCTGCTCGCGCGAAATCTCCGAGATCATGCGCGTGGAGCCCGGGCCGGCGCGCACCAGCGCAACCAAAGCGCGAAAGGCATATTTCGACTTCTGCGAAATCATCTCACGAAGCCTTGTCCTCGTCGTCGGCCGCGGCCTTCGCCTCGGCATCTTCGTCCGCCGCTGCTTCCGGCTCGGCGGGCTTTTCTTCGGCCGCCGCCTCGGCTTCGGCTGGCTGATCCACGGGCGCCTCGTCCTCAGCCGCTGGCGGCGGCAGGATGATCACGTCGTTTTCCGCAACGGTCTCGGTTTCCGCTTCGGCCGTGGCCTCGGTTTTCGCCACGACTTCCGGCTCCGGTTCCTGCGCCGTCTCGGCCTCGGGCAGGTCTTCCGGACCGCTCGCGGGCTCCGCTTCTTCCGGCGTCACGTCGGCGCTTTCCGCCAGCGCCTGTTCCGTATCCACGGGCTCGGCGGCCGGCTCGATCGTCACCTCCGGCGCAATGCCGATATCGGTATCGATACGCGGTTCGGGCACGACGATCACGGGCTCGGGCCCGCTCGCCGGAGCCTCCGGTTCGGTTTCTGCCTCAACCTCGTCGGCACCGGCACCCGTCGCCATCGCTCCCGCCACCATGCCCGCTGCCGCCGCTTCCGCCATGGCGACTTCCGGCCGGCTGGCCTGGGCGATGAAGTTCTCGGACGGCGCCAGCTTGGCCGCCGTCTCGCTTTCGGGTTCGACCTTCGCTTCGGTTCCGCCTTCCGGCCCGGCTTCCGCCTCTAGGTCCGGCCGCTCGCCCTTGAGGAAGGCCAGCATGCCGAGCCCGATTTCGCGCTCGCCCCTGATGACGATATTGGCGCCGAGCCGCCGGAGGTACTCTTCCTCCTCCTCGGAATGCGAGCGCGCGATGATTTCGATGCCGGCATTGAGCTTGCGCGCCTGCTCGGTCGCCTGCCCCGCCTCGAACGCGTTGGGAATGGCGATGAGCAGCATTTTGGCGCCCTCGACATTGGCGAGATGCAGCACTTCCGAGGCGGCGGCATTGCCCACCACCACTTCGATGCCGAGCGCACGCGCCGCCTCGACGCTGTTGTCGGAATCCTCGATGACGAGGAACGGCTTATCGGTCCGGGCCAGGCCCGCACCGACCACCGAGCCGACGCGGCCGAAGCCGACGAGGATCGTATGGCCGCTGAGCCGGGTCGGCACCACCTCGTCCTCGGCGGCGTTGACCTCGGCCTCCGCCTCGGCTGGCGTTTCGGGCATGGGCTCCAGGGTCGGCTCGACCGGTGTCGCCACGGCGGCTTCCGGCAGGGGTTCGCCGCGCCGCGCCGCCACTCGCGCTTCGATGCGCGGCCGCAACCGGTCGGCGACGAAGAACGTCAGCGGGTTGAGGATGATCGACAGCAGCGCCCCGGCAAGGATCAGGTCGTTGCCGGCCGCCGGCAGGATGTGGAAGGCCGTGCCCATGGCGGCGATGATGAAGGAGAATTCGCCGATCTGCGCCAGGCTCGCCGAAATGGTGAGCGCGGTCGAGGCCGGATGGCGGAACAGCGTCACGATGAGATAGGCCGCGACCGACTTGCCGACAATGATGATGGCGAGCGTCGCCAGCACCGGCAGCGGGTCGGACAGCAGCGTCATCGGATCGAACAGCATGCCGACCGAAACGAAGAACAGCACGGCAAAGGCGTCGCGCAGCGGCAGCGTTTCCTGCGCCGCCCGCTGGCTCAATTCGCTTTCCGACAGGATCATGCCGGCAAAGAACGCACCGAGCGCCAGCGACACGCCGAAGAGGTAGGCGGCGCCCAGGGCCACGCCGAGCGCGATCGCCAGGACGGCGAGCCGGAACAGTTCGCGATTGCCGGTATGGGCGATGGCATGCAGCATCCACGGGATGACGCGCCGCCCGACGACCAGCATGAAGCCGACGAAGGCGGCGATCTTGATGAGGGTGATGCCGATGACGACGGGCAGGCCGAGATCGGCCCCGCCCAGCCGCTGCACCAGCGAAATGAAGGGATCGTGCGGCGCCGCCACCAGGTCGCCGCCGAGCAGCGGCGCCAAAGCCGGGATCAGCACCAGCGCCAGGATACAGATCACGTCCTCGACGATGAGCCAGCCGACGGCGATGCGCCCGCGCTCGGTCTCGATCAGGCGCCGGTCCTGCATGGCTTTCAGCAGCACGACGGTCGAGGCGCAGGAGAGCGCCAGGCCGAAGACGAGGCCCGCCCCCACGCCCCAGCCGAGCAGCAGCGCCAGGCCGAGCCCGAGCAGCGTTGCAAAGGCGATCTGCGCGACGGCGCCGGGAATGGCGAGCGCGCGCACGCTCATCAGGTCCTTGAGCGAGAAATGCAGCCCGACGCCGAACATCAAGAGGATGACGCCGATTTCCGAGAGCTGGCTGGCGAGATCGAGATCGGCAACGAAACCCGGCGAATAGGGTCCGCACAGCACGCCGGCGATGAGGTAGCCGACCAGCGGCGGCAGCTTGAAGCGGTTGGCGATGGCGCCGAAAATGAAGGCAAGCACGAACGCGGCAACGATCGTTGTGATCAGCGGCGTGTCGTGGGCCATCAAGTTCCTCCGGCTGGGTGTGCAAAAGCGGTTGAAAACCACCTTTCGTCAAAATGGGGGATCAGCGCCCGGCACGCAAGCGCAACCTCGCCGAAAACATGCGAAAAAGCCTGCGCAGCCAGCGACTTTCGTTGCATCCTGACGGCGCCAATGTAACGGCAAATGGGAGCAAAACATGGCGGCAGTGCCGGCTGCTCAATCTGACGAAGCGAGGGCCTTCCTGATGCGCGATCTGGGCTCCATCTCGTCACCGAGGACCCGGAGAATGACGACTTCCTGCTCCCGGCCAAGATAGTAGACGACATGGGAAGCGCCGCGGCGTCGTCCCGCCGCCAGTGCCAGATGGAAAGAACGCACATCCCTGCCCAGTTCCTGCCGCGAGAGCGAGGAGGGTCGTTGGGGATTTTCGAGGAGCATGGCAAAAGCACGCTCCACGAGTTCCGCATAGACCTCTTTCTGGTCCGGACCGAAATGCCTTAGCGTATAGCGTGCGATCGCTGCGAGGTCTTTGTCCGCAGCAAGCGTCAGCCGCAGCTTCATGCCGAAGGCTCGTCGCCCACCGCGTCGAATATTTCCCGAACCGTCCTGTTGGAGAACGCGCCCTTTTCAGCCTCGGCGAGACCACGCCCCACTTCCCGCTGCAGCAGGGCAAGTTTTACCGCTTCGGTTTCGCGATCATGCTTCATGATCCGCAGGGCTTCACGGACGACTTCGCTGGCCGATACATAGTCACCGCTGGCAACTTCGTCCTCGACGAAATCCGCAATCTCCTCGGTGAGACTGACATTCATGGTCGGCATGGCTTTTCTCCTGGAAGAAAAGTTAGGCATACGATCGGCGATTGTCAAACTTTGCCAATCAGCCCTCGAACGTATTGGCCGCGATCGAGGCCGGCTTCATCTCGATGGAAAAGCCGGGGCTCTCCGGCGGCATGTAGGCGGCGTTCTCGATCACGCAAGGGTCGACGAAATGCTCGTGCAGGTGGTCGACATATTCGATCACCCTGCCCTCCTTGCTGCCGGAAACGACGAGATAGTCGATCATCGAAATATGCTGCACATATTCGCACAGGCCCACCCCGCCGGCATGCGGCCACACCGGCAGCCCGTATTTCGCCGCCAGCAGCAAAACCGAGAGCACTTCGTTGAGGCCGCCGAGCCGGCAGGCATCGAGCTGCACGATGTCGATGGCACCGCCCGCGATGAACTGCTTGAAGAGGATGCGGTTCTGGCACATCTCGCCGGTCGCGACCTTCACCGGCGCCACGCCCTCGCGGATGGCCCTGTGTCCCGCGACGTCGTCGGGACTGGTCGGCTCCTCGATGAAATAGGGATCGTAAGGCTTGAGCGCGTTGACCCAGTCGATGGCCTCGTCCACTTCCCAGACCTGGTTGGCATCGATCAGCAGCACGCGATCCGGCCCGATGATCTCGCGCACGATGCCGAGCCGGCGCTGGTCGTCCTCGAGGTCGCGCCCGACCTTCATCTTGATGTGGGAAAATCCCGCCGCTACCGCCTCGCCGGCAAGGCGCCTCAGCTTGTCGTTGGAATAGCCGAGCCAGCCGGCCGAGGTCGTATAGCACGGATAGCCGTTGGCCTTGAGTTCGGCCATGCGGCCGGCCTTGCCTGCCTCGGCGCGCCGGAAAATCCCGAGTGCCTCCTCGGGCGTCACGGCATCGGTGAGATAGCGGAAATCGATGATCGAAACGAGCTGTTCCGGGCTCATCTCGGCGACGAGTTGCCAGACCGGCTTGCCGGCTTCTTTGGCCATCAGGTCCCAGGCGGCATTGACGATGGCGCCGGCGGCGAGATGGATCGCGCCCTTGTCCGGGCCGATCCAGCGCAACTGGCTGTCGCCGGTCACGTGCCGCCAGAAGCGCCCGGGATTTTCCGCGATCCAGGCAAGCTCCAACCCGACGACACGGCCGCGCAGGGCCGCGATCGCCGCCACCACGACCTCGTTGCCGCGTCCGATGGTGAAGCTCAACCCATGGCCCTGATGCGCCCCGTCGGTTTCGAGCACCACATAGGCGGCCGAATAATCGGGGTCGGGGTTCATGGCGTCAGAGCCATCGAGCGCCGCCGAGGTCGGAAAGCGCAGGTCGTGCGTTACTAGGCCGGTAATGCGCGTCATGAAAGCGTCAGCCGGTCCAGCCGCCATCGATATTGTAGGCCTGGCCGGTCGTGTAGGTGGCCCCGGCCAGATAGACGGCAAGGTCGGCGATCTCCTCGGGCTGGCCGATGCGGCCGATCGGCTGGCGGGCGATGAAAGCCTTTTTTGCCGCCTCGAAATCGCCGGTCGCCGTCCAGCGCTCGTGCAGCGACGGGCTATCCACCGTGCCCGGGCAGATGGCGTTGCAGCGGATGCCCTTGGCCACGTAATCGGCGGCCACTGACTTGGTGAGGCCGATGACGGCGGCCTTGGAAATGCCGTAGGCGGCGCGGTTCAGCACGCCCTTGGGCGCACCGGCCACCGAGGACATGTTGATGATGGCGCCGTCGCCGCGCTCCAGCATCTGCGGCAGCACGGCGCGGATCGTCCGCACCTGCGCCTTGACGTTGAGGTCGATGGCGAAGTCGAGGTCCTTGTCGCTCATTTCGAGGATCGTGCCGTTGTGGACGACCCCGGCGCAGTTGAAGAGCACGTCGATGCGGCCGATCTCGGCGACCGCGGCCTTCACCGCCGCCTCGTCGAGCACGTTGAGCACGCGCACGCTGACATTGGCGATGCCGGCCAGCTCCTGCAGTTTTTCGGCATTGATGTCGGTGGCGATGACGCGCGAGCCCGCTTTGGCGAAGGCAGCAACGGAAGCCTTGCCGATGCCTTGCGCCGCGGCGGTGATGAGGGTGACCTTGCCGGTCAAGTCGGCCATGATGAACGTCCTGGAATTTAAAGTTGTATAGGCCGGGCAGATTGCCCGGCCCGCTAGGTCCGGTTGTAGAAGACCTTAGTTGTAGAGGACCGCGGCGATCTTGGGATCGTCGATATTGGTCTTGTCGTAATAGTAGAAACCGGTGTCGATGACCTTGGGCAGTGTTTCGCCCTTCAGCGCCTTCACCGCCGACTGCACCGTCTGATAGCCGATGCCGACCGGGTTCTGCGTGATGGCGCCGGCGATCGTGCCGTCGCGGATATAGTCGAGCTGCGCCTTGCCGGAATCGAAGCCGATGACGACGATCTTGGCGCCGGTTTCCTTGACGCCGTTGCCGACGCCGATGGCCGAACCCTCATTGGTGCCGAAAATGCCCTTGAGGTCGGGATTGGCGGTGAGGATCGACTTGGTGATCTCGGTCGATTGCAGCTGGTCGCCGGCACCGTACTGCACCGAGACGATCTCGATGTTCGGGTACTTGGCCTTGATCTGGTTGACGAAGCCGTCGCGCCGGTCGATGCCGGTGCGGCTGGTCTGGTCGTGGGCGACCACGGCGATCTTGCCCTCGCTGCCGATGAGCTCGGCCATCTTGTCGGCGGCAAGCGCTGCGGCGGCGAGGTTGTCGGTGGTGCAGGTGGTCAAGGGCAGGTCGCTGTCGACACCCGAGTCGAAGGCGATGATCGGAATGCCGGCATCGTGCGCCTGCTGCAGCAGCGGGATCGCCGCCTGGCTGTCGAGCGCGGCAAAGCCGAGGGCGCTGGGCTTGCGGGCCAGCGCCGCCGACAGCATGTCCATCTGCTTGTCGACCTGGGTTTCGTTGTCCGGGCCTTCGAAGGTCACGGTCACGCCCAGTTCCTTGCCGGCCTGGTCGGCGCCGGCCTTCACGGCCTGCCAGAACTGATGCTGGAAGCCCTTGGAGATGAGGGCGATGGTGGTTTCCTGGCCACGGGCGAGGCCGGTGCCGGCCGCCACCGCCAGGGCGCCCGCCGAAGCGAGCAGGGTACGTCTGGTTAGCATGAAAAGTCCTCCCGGATGAACGGTTCTGAGTAGGGTCAAGGCGTTGTCCGCCCTTTTGCTCTTCTTGGCACCCGTGAGAGTGCGGGGTTTACCGGCGCCTAAAGTTTGCGGCGCCGCAGGATATCGGCATAGACGGCGAGGATGATGATGCAGCCGGTGACCACCGTCTGCCATTCCTGCGCCACGGAAAGGATGCGTAGGCCATTGGCCAGGACCGAGATGATGAGCGCGCCGATCAGCGTGCCCAGCACCGTGCCGCGCCCGCCCGAAAGAGAGGTGCCGCCGATGACGACGGCGGCGATGGCATCGAGTTCGTAGCCCTGGCCGAGCGCCGGCTGCGCCGAATTGAGGCGCGAGGCGATCAAAAGGCCCGCAACGCCGACGACACCGCCCGCCAGCACATAGACGGCGATCTTCCAGCGGTCGATGTTGACGCCGGAAAGCCGCACCGCCTCTTCGTTGGAGCCGAGCGCGAACGTGTAGCGGCCGAGTGCCGTATTGGCGAGAACGAAGCTGACGGCGATGGCGACGAGGAACAGGATGAGCACGCCGTTGGGCACCGGCAATTGCGGGATCACCGAGCCGAGGAGTGAACCGCGGGCCAGTTCGGAAAAGCCGGGCGTCGAGTTGAAATAGATCGGCTTGGTGCCCGAAACCACCAGCGACAGGCCCTTGGCGATCAGCATCATGCCGAGCGTCGCGATGAACGGCGGCACTTTCAGCTTGGCGATGACGACGCCGTTGACCAGCCCGCCGGCCATGCCGGTGAGGATCGCGCCGGCAATGCCGAGCGGCAGTGGCAGGCCCATGAAAGTGAGGACGACGCCGGCCATGACGGCACAGAACGTCATCAGCGTGCCGACGGAGAGATCGATGCCGCCGGTGATGATGACGATGGTCGCGGCCACTGCCAGCACGCCGTTGACCGAGGTCGCCTGCAATATGGCGATGATATTGGCCGTCTGCAGGAAATTGGGCGAAGCGAGCGAAAAGACGACAAGCAGCGCCAGAAGGCCCGAAAAGGCCAGGAGCTTGTGATAGGCCCCCGACGTCATGATGCCAGCGAGCAGCCCCGGCTTGCGCGTTGCGTTGACAGTGTCCGTCATGCCGTTACCCGTGCGTTTGGCGCCTCGGCAACGGCGCTCTGCCGCTGCGTTGCGAGCCGCATGATCTCCTCCTGCGCGGCGCCGCCCGGCAATATGCCGGTCAGCCGCCCCTCGCACATCACCGCGATGCGGTGGCTGAGCCTGAGGATTTCCGGCAGTTCCGAGGAGATGACGATAATGGCCTTGCCTTGGGCCGCGAGGGCGTTGAGCAGGCGGTAGATTTCGGCCTTGGCGCCGACATCGATGCCGCGCGTCGGCTCGTCGAATATGAGGATGTCGCAGTCGCGCAGCAGCCACTTGGCGACCACCACCTTCTGCTGGTTGCCGCCCGACAGGAGCCGCGCTTCCTGCGTGTCGGACGGCGTCTTGATGGCGAGCTGGCGAATGTAGGTCTGGGCCGTCTCGCGCATGGCATTGTCGTTGATGATGCCGGCGGGCCCGGTGAAGCGCTCGATGCTGGCGAGCGCGATATTGTTGCGGACGTCGAGCCCGGTGGCGAGGCCGAACTGCTTGCGGTCTTCCGAAAGATAGCCGATCCCGGCCTTGACCGCGTCGCGCGGATTGCTGATCGCGATGCTTTTGCCGAAGACCAGGACCTCGCCGCTTTCCACCGGATCGGCGCCGAAGACGGCGCGCGCCACTTCCGTGCGCCCGGCCCCCATGAGGCCGGCAAGCCCAAGGATTTCGCCCTTTTTGACCGAAAAGCTGACGTCGCGGATTTCGCGGCCGCGCGTCATATTCCTCACCTCCAGCGCCACCGGGGCTCCGGCATTGTCGGGGATTTCGGCACCTTCGTTGCTCAGCGTCCGGCCGACCATCATGGTGATGATCGTATCGATCGGCGTTTCGGCCGCCGGCACCGTGCCGACATATTCGCCGTCGCGCATGACGGTGACGCGGTCGGCGATGCGCTTCAACTCGTCCATCTTGTGCGAGATGTAGACGATGCCGACGCCCTCGGCCTTGAGCCCTTCGATGATGGAAAACAACTCGGCGATTTCGGCATCGTTCAGGGCCGCGGTCGGCTCGTCCATGATGAGCACGCGCGAGCGATAAGAGAGCGCCTTGGCGATCTCGACCATCTGCTGGCGGGCGATGGTGAGGTTGCCCACCATCGTGCGCGGATCGAGCTTCAGGTTCATGGCGTCAAAGATCGCCTGCGCCTTGGCGTTGAGCGCCGCCTCGTCGAGCAACAGGCCCGCGGCCTTGCGCGGTTCGCGCCCGATGAAAATGTTCTGCGCTGCGGTCAGGTCCGCCATCAGCGCCAGTTCCTGGTGGATGATGCCGATGCCGAGGTCCTGCGCCTCGCGCGGCGAAGCGATCTCGACCGGCTTGCCGTCGAGGCGGATTTCGCCGCCATCGCGCGTATAGACGCCGGCGAGGATCTTCATCAGCGTCGACTTGCCGGCGCCGTTCTCGCCCATGAGCGCATGCACTTCCCCGGCTTCCAGCGTGAAGCGGGCCTTGCCGAGCGCCTTCACGCCCGGAAACGTCTTGTCGATGTCGATCATCTCGACAAGCGCCGTCATTCCGGAAACACCTCCCTTGCGCTTTTGTCTTGCGCATATACGAACAATCTATTCATAAATAAACCAAGCTGACAATGGCGAACTGATCCAGCTTGCCTTAAAGGGAACGTCGATGGCGACGACAGACGACATGGCCGGCCGGACGAGCCGCGGCGAGGAACGCTACCGCGCCCCGGCGCTCGACAAGGGCCTCGACATCCTGGAACTCTTGGCCGGCACCGAAGAGGGGCTGAGCCAGGCCGAGATCGCCAAGGCGCTCGAGCGCAGCCCCAACGAGATCTACCGCATGCTCGACCGGCTGGTGCGGCGCGACTATGTGCGCCGCACGCAGGGCGACCGTTACGAGCTGACGCTGAAGATCTTCGAGCTCGCCCACGCCAATCCGCCGATCCGGCGGCTGGTGAGCCATGCCGTGCCGATCATGCGGCACTTCGCGCGCGAGGCCGGCCAGCCCTGCCATCTCGTCATCCACGACCGCAACATCCTCGTCGTCGTCGCCCAGGTCGACAGCCCGAAATACTGGAATGTCTCCATCCGCACCGGCTCGCGCATCGCCATGGTCAATACCGGTTCGGGCCATGTCTTTCTCGCCTTCGCCCGGCCGGAAGAACGCGCGCTGATGCTCAAGGAGCACGAGATCGAGGACGGCAGCCCGCCGCCGGAGAATTTCTCCGAGCGCCTGCAGCGTGTGAAGGACCAGGGCTATGAGATCCACGAGAGCCGGCAGGTGGCGAGCGTCGTCAACCTGTCGGTGCCGATCCTCGGCCCGTTCGGCACCATCCTGGCCGTCCTCACCTGCCCCTATACGGATCGGCTCGACAGCAGCGATGCGCCGGGACGCGATGCCGTGCTGGCGCGCCTCGTCGCCACCGGCGAAGACATTTCCAAGCGGCCGCTCTCGGCCGATATCGGCTAGGCCGGATGGATAGCGTGATCCCGATCATCGATACGCACCTGCACCTTATCTACAAGGACCGCTTCGCCTATCCCTGGCTCGCCGGCGCCCCGCATATCGACGCGCAATGGACCGCCCAGAGCTATTTCGCCGCCGCCGTGCCGCTCGGCATCGAAAAGGCCCTGCACATGGAGGTCGATGCCGCAGAAAGCGACATGCTGGCCGAAACGGCGTTCATGCAGACCGTCCATCCGCGCGTCGTCGGCGCCATCGCCGCCTGCCGGCCCGAGCACGACGGCTTTGCCGCCCATCTCGAAAAGCTCGCCGCGCTCGGTAACGTCCGCGGGCTGCGCCGCATCCTGCACGAAGTGCCCAACGACGTCTCGCAGGTGCCGGTCTTTGCCGAAAACCTCAACCTGCTCACGCGCTACGGCTTCACCTTCGATCTCTGCCTCTTCGCCCGCCAGCTGCACCTCGGCATGGCGCTCATCGACAAATGCCCCGACGTGCAGTTCGTCCTCGATCATTGCGGCAACCCGGACATTGCCGGCGACGTCTACGCGCCCTGGGCCGCTTCGATCGCCGATCTCGCCCGCCGCCCCAATGTCGCGGTGAAAATCTCCGGCATCGTCACCAATGCCAAAAAACCCAGCTGGACCGTCTCGGATTTAAAGCCCTATTTCGACCATCTGCTTGAAAGCTTCGGCTGGGATCGCATGGTCTGGGGCTCCGACCATCCCGTCCTCACCGGCAACGCCACGCTCGCACAATGGGTGGAGGCGACGCGCGCCCTCATTGCCGATGCCAGCGAAGCCGAGCAAACGAAACTCCTCAACGGCAACGCCAGCCGCATATATCGGCTGTGACTTCGCCCGCGAGCGGCGTATAAGACCGCACCATGTCCGAAACGACCCCTGCCCCCGAATCCTGTTGCGCCCCGCCGGCGCCGCTCGTCCTGCCGCCGCGCCCCGCCGCCCCGCTCCCCAAGCGCGGCAATCTCAGCTTGCGCGAAAAGGCCATCGCCATCCCCGGCGGCATGGCCGAGGTCGGCACCGACAAGCCTTACCTGCCCATCGACGGCGAAGGCCCAATGCGGCTCGTGCGCGTCAAGCCGTTCCTCATCGGCGAAACCGCCGTCACCAATGCCGAGTTCGCCGAGTTCGTCAAAGCCACCGGCTTTACCACCGAAGCCGAGCGCTTCGGCTGGTCCTTCGTCTTCCACCACTATGTCGAGGGTCCGAAGGAAACCTCCGGCGTCGTCGGCATCGAATGGTGGCGGCGCGTCGATGGCGCCGCCTGGAACCACCCCAACGGTCCCGCTTCCGATATCACCGGCAAGGAGGACTATCCGGTCGTCCATGTCTCGTGGAACGACGCCGTCGCCTTTGCCGCCTGGGCCGGCGGCCGCCTGCCGACGGAAGCCGAATGGGAGCATGCCGCCCGCGGCGGCCTCAAGGGAAAAATCTACCCCTGGGGCGACGAGCACCCGACCGACGAAGGCCCCTATCGCGTCAACATCTGGCAAGGGCGCTTCCCCGACCTCGATACGGGCGGCGACGGCTATCGCGGCCTTGCGCCCGCGCGGGCGTTCGAGCCCAATGGCTACGGCCTCTACAACATGAACGGCAATACCTGGGAGTGGAACGCCGACGCCTTCCGCGTGCGCTCATTGAAGCGCGAGGCGAAAGCCGTCAACGACAAGGCGCGCGCCGAAAACCGCAAGCTCCTGAAGGGCGGCTCGCATCTCTGCCACGCCTCCTATTGCCACCGCTACCGGATCGCCGCACGCATGGGCAACACGCCGGATTCCACCACCGGGCACGCCGGCTTCCGCCTCGCCTTCGATGCCTAGGGCAGGAGTTGCCCGATTCTCTCCTCAAACACGGAGCAGCACCTCCCCCGCAAGGGGCAGTGTTTACAATCGGCGCTTTACGGATTCTACTGGTGTAGCTTGAGGTGATTTGCGGGGAGCCGATCGATGCAATGCCCACACTGTGACAGTGCGAACCTGATCA
>Ga0164243_10000187_pt1 | contig 142785 bp, 98 predicted proteins | sample OricompcompostOP_FD_108781 | JGI IMG/M metagenome (GOLD analysis project Ga0164243, IMG submission 108781) | Organic Plus compost microbial communities from Emeryville, California, USA - Original compost - Organic plus compost (OP) | ecosystem: Engineered > Solid waste > Mixed feedstock >...
ATTGAGCTCGAAGGAACCAGTTTAAGAAAAAAGAAGTAATTTTGTCAGGCCAAGCTTAAAACACACCCTCAATTTTGGGGGAATATGACCGGAATCTTGGGGGAACATCACCGGAATACACAAACACTTGGCAATCTTTGCCCATTTAGAAGACGTTAACTTGCCCACAAATCCGTCCAGCAACTTATTCAGCATTAATCGTTGCCGATCATTAATAATCTCTGCATTTAAGATTTATTCTCCGCAATATATGCGGATATTATCACTATTATTCTCCGCATATATTGCAATGCGAGAAAAGAATAGCCAAGCAGCAGAGGGCTCGGTTGCCCCTTTTTACCATTAAGCAAATAGCCAGCCCACTAACAACTGTTATTTTTTTTTACTAATTTTGCACGCAAAGCCAATCTATTATTTGAGGCATTCAAAAGTTGCAATGCCAAAGTAACTCATGGAAAAAAGGGGCAAGCCTCCTCAGCTATAAGCAGCATTTTAAATTGATTAAATTATTAACCCGGTCATTCACATTAAAAGATATCTTATGGAAAATAATTTCTAAGAAATTGATGTAGATGTTTTTTTAGTGAAATGGTTGCTAATCAAAAAAAAACAAAATGAAAAAAACAAAGCATAGTATATCCGGCTGGCTAAAAGAGAACTACAATCCGGAAATTGAGCGCTATATCGATAAAAATTTGGCTATCACTGAAAAGATACAAATTGTTATGAATAAAAAAAAATGGAAAGCACCTGATTTAGCCAAAGCAATGGACAAATCTCCTTCGGAAATTTCAAAATGGCTTTCAGGAATGCATAATTTCACTCTTAAAAACCTAATAAAAATAGAGCGGACTTTAGGCATATGCCTGATTCATACTGAACCGATTAAAGAGCATCCAACACAAAGCCTTTAATACGTAATTTATTATTTTCCGCAGGGATGTTCCCAAATGGAAATAACTAAAGGCTCCTCTAATTCATTGGTTTCAAATAAATAGCCGATCGGTATCATTCCGGGAGGATAAGGACTTATAAGAGTGAAGGACAACAGCAAATGGGAAAACAGCCTTTTTAGCGCCGGGCAGCTTTTCTCTTTGCCAATATGTGATGTCTTAATTTTAAAAAAGGCTTTTCTATTGCAAGATTTAACAAATACGCACCGGCCAAAGCTGTCAGCAGGCAAAGTACAAGCATCAGGTTTCCTTTAGGGTCGACGCCCAGTTTAGCGATCAGTGGCTGCGCGATATGTATAACTCCTTTATGCGCCAGATAAAGCGCGTATGACAATCTCGCAATCAGCGACAAGGTGGGGCTTTTGAAACGGTACAGAAAGCAACTCGGGCATAAGGCAGCCATTACCAGAAAACCATAACCAAGCGATACGACAGGAAATCCAAAAATGGTCGCATAAAAACTATGCTGGTCCCGGCACAGGAACCATGCTCCCGCAAGTACAAACATGCCAATCACAAAAATGATGTTTCCAAAACCTGATAACCATTTCCAGATAGCTGGTCTAAATGTAAATAATGCTGCAATGGCCACTCCTACCAGTAGCCCGTCCAGGCGGTTATAGGTAGGATAATAAATAAACCGGTACCATAAAACACCAAAGTTGCTTTGCCCCTGATAGGGAGCCACCTGAAAATGCCAGCAGCACCATCTCACGATAAAGCCCGCTAGGAACAATAATAATAGCAAAACCCCTCCCTTACGGGCCGCTTTTAAAGTAGTCAGCCCAATAAGGACAAATGGTAAAATAAGATAGAAATGTTCTTCCACACAAAGCGACCAGACATGTGAGAACGTTCCGAAATTTTTGATATCAAATCCAAAATTCTGTGTAAAAGTCAGAAACTTCCATAACGGAGGAAGCGCCTGTCTCTCCCAGAAAGCAGGAATAGTAAAATAAATAGCCAATACCACCAGATAGACGGGAATAATCCTAAAGCCTCTTTTTATATAAAATACCGGCAGGGAGATCGGCCGTTTTTCAAGTATGTCACTGAATAGCGGAGAAGCAATAAGAAAACCGCTGAGAACAAAAAACAGGTCGACTCCGGCCCAGCCGAATCCCCAGCTCTGATCAATCCAATGAGGATGACCGAACATGCGATAGTGATAAATAACCACCAGTGTAATGGCAAGCGCCCTGAGATGATCTAGTCCGAAATATACTTTTTTATGGTCCGTAGCTATTGAATTTGTCATAAATATGGAGGCAATAAAGTTTGCCTGACGAATTGCCTGTTACAAAAATAGATACTTTTTGTATTTAAAAATTTGTTTTTATTGTAAAAGCTCCTTGGTATTTATATCTCAAACCCAGGGCCCCTAAACCAATACGAAAGTTGACAAAAACCATCAGCTAAGGCCTGTTTATGCAGGTATCTTACAACAAAACCTTATTTATCAATGCCGCAATAGTCGAGATTTCTATCCTTAGCAAATTCTTTAAAAAAAACATGCGCGCTATTTCAGCAATTAAACATTTTTAAACGACAGTTCTAACTTCCTATAGTTCTTCTATTTGATATTCCGCGACCTTCCGATTCTCGGAGGAAAAAGAAATCCCTACCGCTAATTTTTTTCTTGTATCACCGGCATAAGGCGCAAGATATCCTTTTCGTTTAATCTGCTGCAGGGCTTCATCAGCTGTTCCGTCCAATTTTAACTCCATAACATAAATAAACTGCTCCGTATTGACCAACAGATCGCACCTTCCTCTTGCGCTATGAACTTCAGAAGTAACATCTACTCCGCTGAACTTAAAGGTTAGAAAGGTAATGACGTTAAATATGGATTCTGTTTCCGCATTCCAATGATCGTAAGGAATACAAGCAATGAGCGTATTGAGCTGCCTTATCAATTCGACTGTATCGCCCTCTCTGAGAACCTTCTGTATCGCCTCAATGAGCGATTGATCCAGACGGATAAACACCTCTGTATGTGTTCGGCACCCCATCTAAAAGGCTGTTTCGCACCTCTCGGTTTGGAAAGCCCAGCTGATAGACCTGGCCACTGGGTGAAATGTCTTTAATAGTCAGACAGCCAGTCTGAAACAGTAAGGAACCTGGATTCGGGTTATCGGCCTCAAAAGTAGATAGCGCTGATTCTCCTAACTGAATATTTTCCATATCATACACACCCTCTTTCTTAAGTTGTCTGGCAATAAAACTCGGTGTTCCTGAAGCAAACCAATAGTTTCTGAATTTTGGTTCATCCATGAAATTCAATAGTGAAAATGGGTTATAGACCCAACTGAGCATATCCCAGGTATAGCCATTATACCAATCTTTGATCTGAGTTAATATGTCAGGGCGCTGTTTTTTAAGTTCCTGGATTTCAGAGGCGAAATTTTCCTCCAATTCTGTTTGCGTAATACCAACAATAGCTGCAAACTTGGAAACCAAAGTGATATTTCGCAGATTATTCAAATCAGAAAAAACACTCACATGGCTGAATTGACTAACGCCAGTCATCAACAAAAAACGGATGTGCCTGTCACTGTCTTTTAAAATAGAATAGAAATTCTTCATAACAGAACGGTTACCTTCCATAAGCTTCGGCTCATCCAAAAAATCTATAATGGGTTTGTCATACTCGTCTATTAATATTACGACATTTCCCTTTTGAGCTGCCTTCTCAATCAGCTCCCTAAACCGAAGGTCATAATTCACCTTGGTCAGGGCTATACCCAAACGATTCGCATTCTCCTCCAACGCCCCGTTTATCGCAGCTTCTAATCCTCTGGTTTTAATACCGATATTTGCAAAACTAAAACGTATTACCGGATGAGCAATATTCCAATCCCAGTTATTATAGATCCATAATCCCTCAAAAAGCTCCTTGCTGCCTTTAAACAACTCTTCTATCGTATCGACAAGCAAACTCTTTCCAAAGCGCCTCGGCCGGCTTAAAAAATAATATTGCCCGGTCTTTATCAACCGGTGGATAATTTCGGTCTTATCAATATAAACATAGCCACCTTCCCGAATTTTCCGGAAACTCTGCAGCCCTATAGGATATTTTCGTAACATACAGCGAAGATACAAACATTCCTTCTGTATTTGCCAAATCTCGGTAAACCTAACAATATTGCATTTTGGATACCCCCAATGGCTGTACAATACATATAGTCTTATTTAATATCAGCCAGCGCCAAAATTCGTCTCAGTCGAGGAATCCGGGAAGAAAGGATGCTCCTTTCTGTATACAGAAGGAGAAATACCGGTTTTAGCCTTAAACAATTTTGAAAAATGATATACAGATTCAAAACCGGTCATATCGGCAACTTCATTCACATTTAATAATGTCGTTATTAATAACTCCTTTGCTCTTTCTATCCTTAATTTTTGATGATATTGATTAGGCGACTCCCCAACAATTCTTTTAAACTGTTTTCTGAAAGTAGAATATCCGATATGAAGCTGCCGGGCCAACAGTTCCATATCCAGGGAATCTTCGAAGGACTGCTGAATCAGGAATTTCGCTTTCGCAATCAGCTGATCCTGAGGCGCTGACTTATTGATATCGAATCTGGTTTTAGTATATACCAGTCCCAGTATCTGTACCAGCAAGCCAGCCAATTGCTGCGGATAACCTAAGAAGGAAGACTTAATGATATCAAACATTTTGGTAAATAATCGCAGCATTTCTGTTTCCAGACCAAAATCGATCAAAGGTTCTTCAGGTGGGTTAAAATTATTTTGGATAATATGTGCTGCGAAGGGTCCGTTAAAGCCGATCCAGTATTCCTCCCACCCCACTTTGGGCTCTGGTTTATATCGGTGCCAGACATTCGGATATAAAAAGAAACAGGTACCTGCTTCCACCTTTTTAATGGAGCTGTGGCCCGAAGAAAAAACACCCTCTCCTCTGGAGATAAAAATCAGATAATAATCATTCAATGTCCTGCCTCTGTTCCAGGTAAGTTCATGAGAAGAAGGATGTTTCCCCTGGGGATAGTCCTCAAAGGAGCCTACTTTTGAAAAGCCCAGAGAGGTAACATACAGGCCCCATTTTTCCTGCTCGTCGGAAACCGGTAAATATTTAAAAAAATTCTTGTCCATACAGCGTTCCCATTAGAATTAAAAAATTAAGATCCGCCTAAGCCCGATAAAGTATGAAAATACTACGAGTATTATTAATAATCAAATATAAAGAAAGATCAAAAGATACAAGTTTAGGCAAAAAAAGATAAAGCACGTTCTGTTCTTTCTTCATAATATTGTGCCTTGACTGTTATAATCAATATCACGTACAAACAATTCAATATTTTTTTTTAAATCATGCAAGGACAGCTTTTAAAAGATGCATTTGTGCTGTTATTTTCCTTTACGGTGCTCGTTAAATTATCCGCTCAGCGAATCAAGGTGAATAAAAATAACGGTGTCATTGAAATTAATACAAAAGACCAGCGCCTGGAAATGACTGTTCAATACCAAAACGGATGTTATATACAGGCACTTAAAGTCAAAGGAATCAATGTACTGTCCTCACGGGGAGCTTTTACCGGCCTGGAGACAAACGAAAATAAGTTCCTGTCCACAAACGCTAAAGGCACCCATCAGCTGAAATTAACTGATTCAAGTGTGACTATCCCTCATATTGTCCTGACCAGTAAGGAAGGGGGCGGCGATATACACACTACTGAAGACTGGACTTTTACCGTCCGCCGACATACTATCCTGTGGAAAATCGACAGGCGTTATGGCAAGACAATGACCGTAGAACAAACTGCTTATCCGGAGTGGCGGTTTAAAAGCCTTTCAACATGGAAGGCGGGGATAATAAGTAATGGAGGCATCGTATGGAGTAAATATCTAAAAGACACCAACGACACCTATGGGGTACATGCAAGCGGCACCACATTTTGGAATGGTCAGAACGGCAACGCGCTGTCCATCCACCCGGTAAACCGCGAAGCCAATATGGCCACCCCGGCTATCGCTACGCAATACTCACACACCGAGTATGGTGAGTTCAGCATGACCAACCTCGTCGCGGACCAGCCCCTAAAGCAGCGTTACAGGTTAGACAGATTTGTACACGGCAGATCAAAGGTTTTCGCGCCGTATGAAGTCAATCAGGGAGCGGTAAGCGTCACATACGAACTCGGATATGAAAATTACTTCGATCTGTATAATAGAGGCCAGCTGGCAGGAATTGATGCGGCGGCAGTAAGAGATCTGTTAAACACAACGGCCAGATACGGCGTTGTCGACGATAGCATTGTCGGGGGAAATGGATGGCTGACCAACTGGAAATGCCTTCATGAGCCCTTTTTTGCCCAGATGGCCATGGCCATTGACGATTCGTCATATAATAAAAACCTGGAAGCAACGCTGGACAGAGAAATGCAGCTGGCCATCCAGCCGGACGGAAGGGTACTGTCCAGGTGGCATAACGAGCCCGGCGATGAGATCCCTGGCACCTACAATGCCCAGACAGGCTATTACGAAGCGAGGTGGGGATATACCATCGACGCGCAACCGGGATACGTACTTAATGTGTCTGACCTGTTCAACGTTACCGGCAACATTGCCTGGTTGAAAACGCATCAGCAAAGCTGTGAAAAGGCCCTGGAATGGCTGATCCGTCGTGATGAAAACAACAACGGCATTTTTGAAATGAAAAATAAGAATATTGCGGACGGCACTTGCAGCGACTGGCTGGACATTGTTTGGGCCAGCTATGAGAATGCATTTGTAAATGCACAGATGTATGGAGCACTGATAAAATGGGCGGACTGCGAAGAGATTCTAAAAAACAAAGCGGCTGCCAGCCGTTACCGCCAGATCGCGGAAAGATTAAAAACAGCCTTTAATAAACCGGTAAACGAGGGCGGTTTCTGGATGCCGGAAAAAAATCAGTTTATCTACTGGCGCGATCAGGACGGATCCGTTCATGGCGATAATCTTGTCACGCCCGTGCAGTTTGCAGCAATTGGCTATAGGCTCTGTACTGATTCTGGTAAAATATCGAAAATACTGGACCAGATACAAAGCAGAATGGAAAAAGAACAGCTCTTTCACTGGCCCTTATGCTTCGATTCTTACAGAAAAGAGGAAGTTTCCGGAGGCAACTGGCCTTTTCCCAAGTACGAAAACGGCGACATTTTTCTTACCTGGGGCTATTTAGGCATTAAGTCTTATGCGGGCTATAAAAAAGAGCTGGCTGTTCAATACATACAAAAATTATTAGAGCAATATAAGCAAGATGGGCTTTCCTTCCAGCGCTATGGCAGAGAGGATCAAAAAGGCCTGGGCAACGATATACTTGCAGGCAATTCTACTAGTATAGCAGCCCTGTATAGTGATATCTATGGAATCCAGCCAAGATGGAACCGTCTGGTCATAGATCCGCATTTACCCGAAATTTTACTGGGAACAAACTTCAATTATACGCTGCGCAGTATAAAATATCATGTCTCCTTCACCCATCAGGGATATCAAGTAAACGCAGGCAGCAACAGCGTGACTGCTGATAAACCGTTCGGTGTAACGGCAAACGCCCGCGGGTTATATTTTTATCCTGGTGATCAGGACAGCTGCCGGCTCATTCTGCCTAAAAATACAGCGCTCGAAGTGCACAGGTGGGATCAAAACAGGATTCAGCTTAGCCTGGCCAGCCACCAAAGCAGTCCGGTGCATTTGGAAGGAATCGCTGAGGGACGCTACCAGATATCTGTTAACGGCATAAAAAAGAAAATCCTGACAGCAAAAGCAGGCAGCTTGGACTTAAAAGGTCTTCCTTTGGGGAAATGCAGGATAACCGTGCAACTTATCCAATAACAGATACCTTCTAAAAATAACACAGCTGTATATTTACAAAAATCAGGATCATCTGATAACGGATACAGTCTGGCGGCAAATACGCAGAAATGTTGAGAAGGATACAATAATGGCATCCTGAGGACACTGACTATTTTGGACACACACTTGAGAAGATCAGCCTGTGATCAGTCGGACCTCCTCTCTTATATATACAAAGATTATTAAAAAACAATTATCAAATTCTGCTGATTCAGCCATGCAGCAACTAAAAACATATCTGTTATGCCCCTATTGGGGTTCAGAGCATCTTGATCTGGAGGCATTTCTTTATAAGGCCAAAGGAGAGGGATATGATGGTGTGGACATGTGGGTTCCTGAAAGCAAGCAGCAGCGGATTCGTCTGTTAAATCTACTGGAGCAATATAACCTGAAGATCGTAAGCCATCAGCATCAGGCAGACGGTAAGGACATCCATGAGTTTTGCAGATCCTTTCATTACTATCTGAATGTCGCAGCCGAAGTGAATCCGATAATTATCAACTCACATTCAGGCAGGGATTATTTCTGTCTGGAGGACCAGCTGAGGATTTTGGATACGGCAGCGGCGTTCGAAGTTCAAAATGATTATAAAGTCGCCCATGAAACGCATCGCGGCAGAATGTTGTTTTGTCCGGCTGCCGCGCAGACCTTGTTTGATCTGCGGCCAGAACTTAAGATCACCGCCGATTTTTCACATTGGGTCTGTGTCACAGAAAGCTATCTGGAAAATTTCGAGTCAATAATGACTGAAGCGATTAAACGGACCATTCACGTACATGCACGCGTAGGCTTTCCGGAAGGCCCACAGGTTCCTGATCCACGGCAAATACAATATAGAGAAGCATTAGCCTGCTTTACACGTCTATGGTCAAGAATTCTTGAAACCCGCGCACAAAATGATTCAGTGATTACCTTTACGCCGGAATGCGGCCCTCCTCCATACATGTGGACTCATTTGGACAATAATTTGCCGGTTGCTTCCCAATGGGAGGTTAACCTTTATATCCGGCAATTAATAAAAGACCTTCAAAAATAAGTCTGCTCAATGGCTGAGCTGTACCACCAGCCAAAAAGCTCTGAAGGCCCGCGCCTTTTCTGTACATGAGATACCCGGCATTTCCTGGCCCTGTTTTATTTTTTTTGGCTAAAAGGCGGCAGAAAAGCCTTGTATCCAAGGCTTCTTCGCCTCTTCTGATATAGCCACTGAAAGTCCGTATTAAAAACCTTCATGTCAGATACAGACCACTGTGAGGGCGAGAAAGTAAAAGCAGCGATTACCGCTGCTTTTTGAATGAGCCTTTTTAATCCGTATTAGCAATTTGCGAAAATAACGATGAAGACTACATCTACTTTAACGCTTTCACCATGATATTATCAAATAGATTCTCATCGTAAGTGCTGGCGATAAATGCCATGCCTCTTGACACTTTTATATTACTGAAAAGACTTATCAGCTCTGCATCATCAATATAACCAGTAATCCGATCCCCTTTCATTTCCAGACGAAGGGAATGCCAGTCCAGCGGCCTGAAGTTCCTGATCTGCCCGGAAGCGATTGTGGTATATTGCCAGTTTAACTGCCACCGTCCGTCTCTTGTAAGGATCCAGCGATAGCCCAGTTTGTCACGGTCCGCATAGCGCCCGCCGATTTCCACGTCCCCTCCGTTAATCAGTACACTGCCTTCAATTGCATAGTCCTGCCAATTGGCATCCCCAAACAGGCTATGGGGTTTCAATAGCCAGTTATCATACCATAACAGCCCTTCATCAGGTACGACCTGTGCCAGGCATAGGCTTTGACCCGGCTTGTGTACAACTTCAAATGTCCCTTTCTGGTCTGAAAAATAGCGGGGCGTTTCATGGGGCTTATAGGACTCAAAATCCTCACTATAAGGGATAGGAAAAGGCTTAGCGGGAGGCGGTGTACCAAATGACCCTTTATGCTGTCCTGTAGTCGTCGTAACGGTATAAATCGCATCAGGTTCTACCTCCAGTGTCAGCGTCTTCCCGGATATGGTAAATGCCTTTTGTTCAACAAATTGTTCCTTTGCCGTGGATCTCCAGACATGGATCCCGCCGCTTTTCAAACCGTCACCAATGTCAATCTTAACCTGCCGCTTATCGGCCGTTACAATCACCACTGACCAGTCTCCCGTTTTGGGATTGCGAAAAGCGACATGGCTTCCGCCCCATGTATGCGGGTCAAATTGGCCGCAAGCCTGGTCCATATAAACCCATCCGGGTTCAGCAAACTGTGTGGTATGAGCGACAGCCCATACGGAGGGCCATATTGTATAATGACTGCTCCAGGGCTCATCGGCCTGCAGTACACCCGTATTGGCCCAAATAATCTGATTGTATATACCATCGACAGGGCACCATATTTCAAATTTAGTGATGCGGTCCAGCGTATACAGCTTATTCATGACACGGGCTAAATACAGCGCGCCTTTACCACCCCACTGCTGCCCTGACTGACTCCACTCTTCACTTGCCCAAAGTGGTTTACCGGACCGTTTGGCCTTATCTGTTGCCCGGTGACTGGTCGTCTGGTCAATTTCCCAGGGCTCACGACCGTCGACATAATGGTATCCAACAGCATCAATCAAATTATCCAGCTTTTTGTCTTTTTCCAGATCATCAAAAATCTGCCAGAACTGGCTGTCGTCATCGGGCGCCTGAAGTTTCACTTTTTTAAAGCCATGACTATCGAGTGTGGTTCTTAAATTATTAGCTACCCAGTTCAAATCCGTTCCGTTTTCATTCTGTGCAGCTGACACCCAGTTGATGTCCAGGTTATAGTACTTGCGGGCCACTTCCAGAAAAGAAACGATCCAGTCGGCTGAGGCTTGTGAAAACCTGGTGCCTACCCAGCGTGGGAAAGCCCAGGGGAGACAATCCAGTATTATATCCTTATTGCGCTTTCTTGCTTCTGACATCAGCCAGAATTCATAACCACGCGCTATGGGATGATCTATTTCCTCCCGGGTAATGATATGGGAGGGTTCGCTGCCGCAAGTTGAGTTTTCGCCACTGCCAATTTCAACTTTTAAATGCTGAAAACCGGCGCCGAACTTTGGTTTAAATAAAAAATCCAGTATTTGCGAGCGCTCCTTTTCAGGATAATCTGCCAGATTTCTGGTCGAAGCGCCGGCACTGACGGCGCCGATTCCCTCAAAGACCCTCCCGGAATCTTTTGCGCTTAAATGAATCGTTGTTTGCGCCTTGCTGTATAATCCGAACACCGACGCCATTGTAAAACAGAATAAATACTTCTTCATTACTATTTTTCATTTTAAATACATGAGAACAGATAATTTAATTAAAAATGTTTTTAATTTTTTCAAGATCGACCTTCACCGTAGGGTTAAATTTACCGGTGGCCATATAAGTGGACAAACTATATAACAACTGTCTTGCTTCCGGTCTGTTTTCCTTGTCTGTCAACAAGTCGATGCCGGATACCAACAGTTTTCCCTTGCCAACCCTGCACTCAAATATGAGCCCCAGCGGCCTGGCTGTATACCAGTCATCAATAACTCTGACGATCGGCTGTATATCTGAACAAATACTGTCTAAAAGTAGCGCATTAGAATGAATCATGCCATCCTGCCACTGGAAATTACTATGATACTCGGTCGGGAACTGGGCCAGAGCGGGATTATCAGGGTTACACAATATACCCAGGGTATGCGGAGGCTGATTGCGGGACCAGTATAAATTCCAGAATATCGGTGAAAATCCTACCTGTATATTTCCGCCCAGTTCAGGCTTTACCGCCCCCTTCTTTATTGTCAGCAGCACCTTTCCGCCATTATTCAGACGTCTGAGGGCTTTTTCATCCAACGCCTGGGTAATATATATGGACTTATCCGGCTCCGGTACATGCCGGGGATATACAAACAGATCCCAGCTATTGCGGTGCCCGGCGATATTAATCTCCAGCGACAGCTGCTGAGGTGTCTGAACGGATGCCAGCGACTGACTGATATGCCCTAGTTTAATACCGGCTCCTACCTCAATGGTCGTTTGCTCCAGCTGCCCCTTAAAAAGAACTTTCCCCTTTTTATTCTTTATCTGCCAGCCAGGCTTCACCTTCATTATCGGCTGGCGGCCGAAATGCGCTACTTCCACGTCGCCCTGAAGCGTATCACTATTTACGTATACCAGACGGGACGACACAAATAAAGGTACCGTCGAATCGCAGAATTGCCTGTACTGTTTTGCAGTAACATATGGTTTGCTGTTCCAGAAAGGATCCAGGACACCTACCAAAGCTGTCCCCTGACCAGGAAAATCATGCAGGTCAAGCAATTGAAAGCCGGCGATCTCTTTCGTCCTGAATTGCGCCTCTATCTCTGCTTTATAACAAAGTACCTGCAGCTTGCCCGAAGCGTAAAAAAAACTATCGGCCAGGTGCTCCAGATGATGTGTTTTTAGACGGTCATAAAAAATATCAAAGTTTTTGGGCTTTAGAACACCTGTATACTTCTTGACTTCATTAAAATCCGGATAAACACACCACTGACCTAACTCATGACTAATAGTGGGTTGCGGCCATTGCTCAATGATGGAAGACCAGTTATAATCCGTTCTGGGAATGCCGTTATTAAAAACGCTGTTGGGTCCATCGCCCCAGGTGGCGATGCGGGGTCCATATGTAACATTAAAATCACTCTGGGAAATGACCGGCCATCCTGCACCAGACGAGTAAAGGTGTCTGGGATCTTTTGATTGCCAATATTTTACAAACCTGGCTAAATACTCGGCGGCGTGCGCACCTGCGGGTTCATTGCCATAGAGCATCATGCAAAAAGACGGATGATTGCCGAACGCCTTTACTATGCGGCTACTCTCGTCATAAAGATACTTATCAATAGGTTTTCCATCTCCTATCGCTGCCCATGCTGAACATTCCACACTAAGGTAGATACCGGCCTTATCCGCAGCGTCAAAAGCTGCCTGTGGCGGGCACCATGAATGGAAGCGCATATGATTAAGTCCATAAGATTTACAAATGCTGAATATCCTGGCCCAGGAGGCCTCGTCCGTAGCCGGATAACCGGTCAGCGGGAAAATGGCGCACTCCAGCGTGCCGCGCAAAAAGACAGGGCGGTCGTTAACGGTAAAACGGCGCCCCCTGCTGCTGAACTTACGCATCCCAAAAGTAGACGAGGTCTCGTCCAGGCCACTTTCTGAGCGTAACTGTAAGGTCATTTTATATAGATTCGGTGTAAATTCATCCCATAAGGCGGGCTTAGCTCCCATGGGATAAGTTAAGGTAACCCAGGTGGAGTCTTTATCTATCGCCACTGATTTAATCATTGCCGGCAGGCGCTCCTTATTTTGACCCTGGCACTGACGGGCATTCAGCACTAATTTAACTGTAGCCGGTTTATTGGTCAAATTAGCAATCTTTAATTTGGCCACCACATTTTTTTGCTTGATATCCGGATATAACTGCATATCGGAAACATAGATCTGGGGCCTGGCCGTCAAGGTCATCTTTCCAACGATGCCATTCCAGTTGGTCTGCGTATTGTCCGATACACTGGAAGCGTTGCTGCCTGGATCGATGTCCTTTATCCTGTTATCCACCCTGACAGTGATCTTGTGTTTGCCTGGTTTCAGATCTGCGCCGAGGTCAAATATATGGGGTGCGCCCAGTGCGTTCCGCAGGCCGATTTGCCGGCCGTCCAACCACAGAATTGTCTCCCAGTGGCATCTTTCAAAAAATATTTCCAGCCGTTTTCCGGACCAGTTTTGAGGAATAATAATCTCTTTTTGATACCAGGCAGGCCCGACATATACCTTATCAGGTTGTAGCCAAAAAGAGATCTTAATATTTCCCGGCTGGCGGTATTTGGCATAACTGTCATCGTTCCACCACGGACCATCCGTACGCGTATCTCCCGTCCATGGGGTTTTTAAACTGACATCATCGCCTTTTCCATTGGTGGTCATGGAACCAGGCAGGCGCACTTGTTGCTTTAAATTAAGCAAAAACCACTTTTCCGTCACCCCTTTATCCAGTGAATCGATGGCAAAAGCCCAGGTTCCGGCAAGACTGATCTGCCCATTGGAACCTGACTGCGCATGGCTAAACATACCCAGCAAAAGTAAAAATATCGTCAGAGAAAAGGAAAGATTCTTCTTATTCATAATAAGTGTAGCTAATGTAAAAAATTACTTAACGGGTTTTGTTTTTTCAAATAAATAAGGATAGTGCCTTGCAATGAGTGCCCTGGCTTTAGCCGGCAACGCGTCCAGCGCCACAGGCTTATCCTGTGGTCTGGTGTTTTTCTGATTAATCAGTCCCATCAAACTCCACTTTCTGGTCATGGTGTCTGGCTCTGCGGCAGGCTGTCGGTAACTGGTGAAGTCAATCACTTTCGCAGGTGTATTTTTTTCCCAGTCCCGCAATAACGCGAGGCGAAAGTCTTTATTCATAAACCATCTGATCTCATTATTGGCGTCCGAGCCGCCGATACCGGAACCCCGTTCTACGAACCGGTAATCAAATTTATTGCTTTTATAATGCCGGCGCCAGATCATCCCAAAGGCCCCTTGGGTGATCATCTGTACGTCTGGCCACCGGTTTCTGATCTGGGTCAGCCATGCTTTTAAGTTGGCAGGGTCATAAGGAAGGCATAATTCCCAGCAGTTGGTCACCCATGCGAAACCATTCAGTTTATATCCGTTGTCAAAATGTATGGAAGTGACATGCATCATGGACTTCAGTCCGGTCTCAGTGCCGTACCGCCCGATCGTTTCTATGGGGCCGACACTCAAACGGCTGTTAAATCCTTCGGCAAACCCGGCTCTGCGGGCGGCCAGAAAGTCCGTAGACCAGCCGTCCAGATTGACACAGTCTATAAAATCCCTGCTATTTTGCGCCGGTTTACAAAAATGCTCCCTGGAGGGATAATAGGGATAGCAAACAGCGCCGTCTCCATCCTGGTTATCTATGCTATACTGACTCCATATATTCCCCTGGCAGACATGAATCCCCTCTTTGTCTGCAAGGTATTGCTGATTCTTTGCGGAAAGAAAGCCGGCCACAATACTAAGAGGACGGTATCCGTATCCTACCATATCACTGATAAGCTTCAGCGCATCATGGATATCCTTATTGACCTGCTCAACAGAATTGTACGCGTTGGCAAAATAAGCGCCCGGTATAAAAGTGACCTCGTCACCATATTTATAATGGTACTCCGTAACCATTCTGCGTATCTCGCGATAATTGTAGGTGGTGTCATTAAGGGCAAGCCAGCTGAAAGCCCAGGTCATTTTACCTCCTGGAAAGCCCTCTGCCACAGCTTGCCGGAAAGCAGCCACTCTGGCTGGCGTGTGCAGTGCCCGCTCATCCTGGCCTACATTCCGGTTTCTGCTGACTTCGATCTGATTGACGCGGATTACCGTATTAAATGTCAAAAAGCGGTTGCCCATTAACGAATTTTTATCTGGTGGCCCTTGTGAAAAAGCCGCTCCCCATACGAGTACCAATAGAACCAATACTAACTTTTTGTTGTGCATATCTATGAATTTACTGGTGAATGGCAGCAGCGTCAATTCTTTTTTAAGAGCCATTTATTCTTATAATGTTTAGCATCAAAATCCTTTATCCGGTAACGGAAGTATTTGTTTGCACGTAACCTTCTTTATTATTTTTTACTATTAAAACGATTCTCTAAGCAACATTTAAAGCCGATGCGCCTTCAATATTTATTTTACGCCGAAGCTATATTTAATAAAATTATTATATTCCATATCCGGTTCAAGTATAACGGAAGGAAAATTAGAATGATTGGGGCTGTCCGGATAAAACTGACATTCCAGGCAAAATCCATCAAACGGTATATAGGGTTTGCCTAAATGTCCATTAGTGACTGTTTTCAGATAATCACCCGTATACACCAGCAAACCGGGATATGAACTAAATACTTTTAGTACCCTGCCGCTGTGCTGATCCCACGCCTCACATACCGGCAACTGCCCATTACGGGTTTTGACAACGTAGCAATCATTAAGCCCCTGCCGTCTGCCGCCTGCCGCTGTCAGCTTACTGCTAATGGGCTGTAAGCGGCAAAACTCTTTTTCTCCCGCGTTGACCAGCTTACCTGTTGAAATATACTGTTCATCCACTTCCACTATTTTATCTGCTTCAATTTTCAGCATGTGTTTTAAGATGTCCTGCCTTCCCCCGGAGAGATTAAAATAACAGTGATTGGTCAGGTTCAAAATGGTCTTTCGATCGGAAACGGCGTTATAGACAATAACCAATTCATCCCTGTCATTCCAGCTATAGGTTATCGAGACGTTCAGATTGCCTGGAAATCCCCCATCGCCGTCTTTGCTTTCCAGGGAGAAAACAACCGCACTTTTCTGCAACTTGAAATTAAAAAGTCTCCGGTTAAATCCGCTTTCTCCACTATGGTTACTGTGGTTATTTTCATTTAATTCCAGAAGGTATCGCCTGCCGTCGATTATAAAGGAGCCGTTGGCGATACGATTGGCAAATCTTCCGATCGTATTGCCGATAAAACATTTGTCTGTTAAGTAACCTTCCAGTGTTGGAAAGCCTAAAACCACGTTTGCGACACGGCCTTTTCTATCCGGCACCCAGACCTCTACAACGGATGCACCATAATTCGTTAATGTTATTTTATGACCGTTCTTGTTTATGATCGTGAACAAAAACACATCTGTATTTTCATACTGCCCCCATACTCTTTTGACAACCATTATTTTTCTACGATTAAGATATCAGATAGCTTTTAAATAGCCATTGCTTTGCGCTACGAAACTATCACCTAATTGATTCAGGGCCAATAGACAATTCTACGATTATAATAGATTATCCCTCTTTTTTTCAATCCTGCAGTTTTTAACGCAGACCTGTGCACATAACTAGTAAGTACCATGCTTCTTATTGAACGGGAATATCACTGCCTTTGAGCGTATCTGCATACGTTACCCAAAAAGTATCAATCGCATTTCTTTGGGGAAAATATCCGGAGCAGATCAGGACATCGTGGCCCGGTATCCATTCAGTAAGTATGGCGGTCTGCTCCTCTGGCCCGATCAATTGATTCACGGTCGAATTTTGAGCATTTTTATAGGTGATCCTGGTAGCCACATTGATCGTATCCTCGGCAGCGATAAGATTAAGCATCAGACGACCATTTTGGTCATAACCTCCGAAAGAGGCCTGTCTGTTTTTTAGAGCACTTTGAAAAACGATCCCGTACACTTTTACGGCGGTCAATGTTTGCCCAATGGATCTGTTACCGGCGGAATCAAGGGTATAAATGGTGAAATCCTGTACATATTCCTTTAAATCAGGGACGACCGCCTGCATCGTATCCGCAGTCGTTTCCCCTGTGGCCTTCACCACTATAGAATCTTTCCGGTTATTATAATAGATTACATATTGGGTAATTGAGCGGTCGGAGCTTGGTGTCCACGAGATCTGCTCCCGCAGATAACCTGGCTGGGCAGACAGGTTGGAGACCTTTCCCGGATATACAATTTCCTTTCCGTCTAAATATTTATCGTAGTTGTAACCGTCTTTTTCACAGGCGCCCCATACAATGGCCAGGATTAAAAAGAGCAATAGCTTATTTGACATAATCATAATTTTTATTAGGATAAAACGGTATTTGTTTACTGACCCCTGAAATCACCATAGAATTTGATATCACTGATTCCCGCAAAGTTGGTATTTCCCCAGGTGGACTCAACAGAGACCCGGATAAACTTGACAGCAGGCGCCGCGCTAGGCATTACAAAATCGACCCCGGCATTCAGAAAATCTATATCGGACGCCGTAGCCGAACCGGGACTATTTCCGGAGGGAGGATCGGGATAGCGGAAATTGCCGAGGTTGACCCAGTCACCCACTGCTGTTCCTTCAGGCTGATCCACAGGGAGTTTAACATCCTGAGGATGGTCTTTATCTGATCCCCAGAGTGAAAACACTTTTGCATTCATAGATGCCCAGGCTGCGGCTGGTCGTTCCCAGAGGGTAAAACGGCTGAGCTTGCTCTTCGGCCCGATCCCAAAAGTGCAGTAATAAGGGTAAAGCGCGTCTTCGCCGCTTAAAAGTGCGGTGTGCCACAGGTCTTCTCCTGTCACACCATTATAGATATGCTCCACCGTATAACTGCCTGTATAGGGAGGTTTATCTGAAGGTAAAGTATAGGGGAAGAACTGTTTATTGTCTAAAGCGACTTCATACAGCGGCGATACTTCTTTATATAATGTGTCAGATGTATTGCCAAATTCATCCGTCACATAGGCAGCTATCTTTTTAGGCAGCGTATCAAAACCTCTTGTGCTGTACGAAATTTTATCAAAATCGCTGAATTTCTGTTCACGGATAACATATTGCCCATATTCCGGGTCGTCATAAAGCATCACGACACCGATTTTCTTTTTTAGTGGATTGTCTGCTGTGGCTAAAACACCGGAAAAATCCGGCGAAAGGTCCAGCGTCTTCCTTACTAAAAGATACGCCGGTGTGTCGGGGTGCACCTTAACTAATACGGGCTCGGAAAGAACGCCTGCTCTGGAAACAGCCTTTAGTTCTACCGTATACTCCTGTGACCGGTCAAATCCCTCAACGATGGTGGTATCGCTGTAGTAACTGGATTTGCTCTGCCGTGTAAGCCCCTTGGTCTCATTGATCGTATAGTCAGCCTGCACATACAGCAGATTGGGATTCTTTGGCAGTGTATAGGTGATGATGGCTGCCCCATTCAGATTTTTTACCTTGACATTCGTCACGGGGTCCGGCTTGGTCATATCTCCGGAAACAATTTCACTCTGCTGACCTGCCTTTGAGCAGCCAAAAAATGCCAGCAAAATAAAACAGTATATCATTAAAAAAAGTTTGTTATTCATTTTATTACATTTTTGGGTTACCAAAGCGGATTTTGGACGTTTCTCTTATTGGTGAGCATCGCTGCGTCTGAGATCGGCCACAGATAGTCTCTTGTGGTGAAAACCGGAACCATCTGGATCACCTGTTTATAAAAGTTCTCGGGGGTATTTTGTCTTATATTCCACCCACTAAGCGGCGAGGACAAACGCTCAGGCATTTCTTTCCAGCGCCTTAAATCCCAACCCATCTGTGCTTCGAAGCATAATTCATTCTCCCGTTCATGATGTATGATTTTGCGCAGCCCTTCTTTAGAACCAGGTGCTGATGGATTTTTAGAGTAATCTTTCCAGGACTGGACAACGCCTTTCAGACCGGCTCTGTTTCTAACTCTGTCGATATAATCATATACGGTGGATGACGGGCCGCCTGCCTCATTCAGGCACTCTGCATATAGAAGATACATGCCCGCCAGCCGGATGCGGGGCAACCGGTATTGCACCTCACTGTACTGGCTGCTCTTGATATATGATGAAAGATAATGTACCAGCTTCTTGGGCCAGATAGCGGTAATATTGGTTCTTACCACGTCCATCGGCCCCGCGATGCTGCCCTCGCCCTGCGCCTGTACACTCAACATGGCGTTCTGATCGGTAACGCCGTCCCCGAACCAGTAGCCCCCGTCAAAACCGATACTCGCATAGTAGCGTGGTTCCCTGTTGAAGTTCATTGCCGGAATGGGATAATTCGGACGGATATAAAACGCGTGTGCCGAATCACTGGTACGTAGTTTAAGTCGACCTGCATAATCCCAGGTCTTATCTTCATTAATGGGCACCCCATGATTCGTATAGAACAGATCTGTGGTGGAAATAGGCACTGAAAAAGACCCGGGAGCACTTTTAGAGTTTTCGGATCCGGAATTTTCCTTGTATAGCCTGGGCAGGCAATACCCCTGATAAGGAAAGACCGGGTTGAGCGCCCAGATAAGCTCCGGATTAATATCCCATTTCTCTGTAACGGCATTTTGAAGAGAAAGCAGCAGCTTCAGCGAATCGGATAAATACGTGATCGTGGCGTTTGGTATGAATTCATATAACTTTTTATCCTGTCTGGCCGCTTCATCCAGCGCTTCTTTACAGGCATTACTTGCTTTTACCCACTTATCGGGGTCAAAGGCGGTGGAAAAAAGCTGTGTTCCGTCCAGATCCTTGAAGTCGCTGTAATCGGGATTGCCGTTGAATAAGGGACTTGCTGCTGTTGCGAGCACTTCAGCCTTCACGCACAGGGCTATTAACTTTGTAATCCGGCCCAATTCATCTGCGGGGTTGTTGATCTTCTCAGGAAGATCAACAATTGATTCGTCTAATAATTGCGTAACGTAATTGAATACCGAATCCACCGGTTCTCTTCTGACCTGTAACGTTTCAGAGGAAGCGTCAATGGGGAAATTGGTTTTGTACAAAGGAATGGGGCCGTATAGCCGGGCTATGTAATAGATATAGTAGGCCTTAAGGAATTTGACCTCAGCCGTCCAGCGCGCCTTTTCGCTAACGGAAAGATCTATTGGCTTATCCATATTCTCCAGCATGATGTTACACCTGCGGATGGCCATAAAAAGATTTCCGCCTCCATTGCTGCCACTCCAGAAATCCCAGTAATTCAATAGCGGATTGGACAGGTTCTGCACATTTCCACTGATGAGCTGAAAACGGGTAGCCAGTCCCCCCAGTTCAGCCGGATACATGATTTCTCCGGAAGTAAGGAAGCCCGGATCATCGGCCGGCCCCAGGCTTTGCAGCGCGGAATAACAGGTGAACAGATAATTTTCCGCCTCGTTTCTATTCCTGAACGCGTAATCCAGTGTGCCCACATAGGGCGGGGTTACGTCCAGGAATTTTTTACAGGAAAAGAAGCCGGATATTATCAGAAAGATGATAATACATATGCTGTATTTCGGATAATTATTGCTTGACATTAGGATAATATTTATATATTAACGGATTAAATCACTTTTTTAAAGCCCCAGGTTAAAGCCCAGATCAAACTGCCTTTGGAGTGGGTAATTGAATGCATTGCCGCCCAGTTCGACATCCCAAAGCTTAAACCCTGATATATTTAAGAGGTTGGTCCCACTGACATAAATCCGGAATTTGGACAAATGCATTCTCTTTAATAATTTATTGGGCATCGAATAGCCAAATTCAGCCAGTTTTAATCTGAGGTAACTGCCGTCCCTGATCCACCAGGTGCTTGGCTGCAGGTTATTAGCGATCAGAGAGGCATTGGTAGCCATCCTTGGGTAAAGCGCGTACAGATCCTGATTGGCAGGTGACCAGTGGTCATCGGCAAAGGCCTTAAGTAAGGAGGTCTGTCCCGATAATCCGGAAGGCACAATAAACGGGCTCACACTCGCAGGATCGATAAAAAATGAAGTTCTTGCCGTTCCCTGAAACCGGGCACTTAAATCAAATCCTTTATGACTGATGCTGAAGCCAAAGCCATAGGCGATCTGCGGCGTGGCAGGATAGCCGATAGGCGCCTTATCTGCCACGGTGATCTGGCCATCGTGGTTTAAATCACGGTATTTAATATCTCCTCCCATGACTTGACCGCTGCCAAATGCCTGTGTTGGAGAGGAGGCTGCTTCCTGATCATCCACAAAAAGCCTTTCCGCTATGTACCCAAACGGCTGCCCCAGAATGGAGCCATTCACATATCTGTAGGGCTCTTTGTAGTTCGCCTCCTCGTAACTGGTATATCTTCCCTGAGAAAAAGTAAAGTTGGACATGACCTGCAAAATCATTCCATTATGAAAAGCCTTATTATAATTACCTGTCAGATCCCACCCGGCGGATTTGGCGGCGCCAAGATTTGCTAAAATATTATTTTCGAGGCCCGTGGACTGTGGCACAAGCCTGGTTAAAAGGATGTTCTTTTTGTCAACGGTCCAGTATTCGGCAATAAAATCAAACTGCTTGGCAATGGTCATTTCCAGACGGTAATTCAGTCCGATCGCTTTCTCCCAGGTAATGTCAGGGTTGGGATAATTATTGATCGTTACCCCAGGTCTTGAATAGCTGTTATTGGTTCCAAATGTCGCAGGAGCACCACCTTGCAGATTAACATCCGACAGATAGAAGAAACGCTGAGCACCGATATTATCATTACCAGACGCGCCAAAGGTCGCACTCAGTTTAAAAGAGCTGATGATCTCCGACAGCTTACCGGACCAAAAATTCTCTCTAGAGACGATCCAGGCGGCACCGGCGGTCGGAAAATATCCGAATCTGTGATCCTTCGCGAATCTCTCAGAACCGTTGTAGCCAAATCCGTGTTCAAGAATGTAGCGGTTTTTATAGGTATAGTTCACTTTGCCGGCTATATTCAGGTTCCTGTAAGGCAACGCATACGGCAAGCTCGGCTGGCCGGTATTCGGATCGTTGCCGTTTGCATTAACAGTCTGCATACGGATGCCTACAAGGTCCGCATCGATCTTATGATTACCGAATGTGCGGTTATAGTTAATATCTCCCTGAAAATGAACTTTGGCGGAAGCGTTTTTGACCCCGGGGGTATATACAAGATATTCAGTGGCCTGCCCCGGCGCTGAATTCAGCCAGGTAAGCGTATAAGAGTTATCCGCTTTATTATATCCGGAAGGCAGCTGGACGGTGTAGTAGAATGGATTATAGGCCATCTGGTAGTCGAAGTAAGAATAGCGGTTGGCATTGAAAAAGCCGTTGAAAGATAAACCTTCCGTAATGAAGTCCAGTTTCTGGCTTAATCTGAGGGAAGCCTGCATGGTAGAGGTTGAGAATGTTTTAAAACCTCGAAGCATTTCTGCATAGGGATTGTAATATTTCAATGATTCACCGGTCCCGCCGTCGCCGTCGGCACCATTACCAAATAAAATATGCTGTGTCAGCTGGTTTGCGGCATCAGGTTCATATACCGGAGCAAATAAAACCGGGCTTGTATGTGTAGCCTGTGCATATAGATCAGTAGAAAAGCTGGCATTGCTGGTAATAGGGCCGCTGTATTCGTTGAAATTCCCCCAAAGGTCCAGGGAAAGGATGGTGGTCTTTGTTAGATTTATATCCGTATTTCCCCTTAACTGATAGGTTTTGAACTGCACATTATTATTAAAATCATTGAAAGGACTGCTTTTCAGGTTGCCGTTATCAACATTATAGGTACCGGACACATAATATCTTGCATTGCTTCCACCACCACTGACGCTCGCAGTCGCTTTTAAGTTGTTTGTTCTTTTTTTAAACAGCAGGTCAAGCCAGTCCACTGCGGGGTAGATATAAGGATTGCTCCCCGGTGCATGATCCAACGTTTTTTGTGTATTATAAATTTTGTCGGCTGTAAAGAAATCAGGCTTAAATGGTGGTCTGGCATGCTCCGCCTCGTTATAAGTTTCCATATAAGTAATGGGATCAGCCAGCTCTATCATTTTCGTCGCTTCCGAAACCACGTTATCAATTCTCAGATCGATACGGGCTTTGCCCGCCAGCCCCCTTTTTGTGGTCACCAGAATAATTCCATTAGCTCCTCTGGCTCCGTAGAGTGCAGTTGAACTGGCGTCTTTAAGAATGGAAAAGCTGGCAATATCATCTACCTGAAGCCGGGCCAGATCATCGACAGATAGTTCGATATTGTCAATTAATATAATAGGATTTTGCCGGTATCCAAATGTAGTCGCACCCCTGACAAAAAAGTTCGAATTATCGAGTCCCGGCTGGCCGCTCTGTTGAAAACCGATTACTCCCGCAACCTGCCCTACAAGCGCATTGGTCAGATTACTGGATGGCGTCACGAGCTTCTCGGGATTGATGGTTGAAACGGACCCCACCACGGCTTCCTTTACTTGTCGCTTTCCAAAAGCGGTTACCACCACCTGTTCCATCGTGTTATGCGAAGGCATCAGTTTTATCACAAGGTCCGTAGCCATTGTGTCTAAACTCAGCGACTGCTGTTCAAATCCCACCATGCTAAACTTAAGCATGCTGCCTTTGTTGATATCCAGCACGAACTTACCATTTGCATCCGTTGTTGTCTGTGACCTGTCAGAAGTAACGGTCACCCCGATTAGTATGTTGTCAAGAGAATCCACTACGCAGCCTGCCACCATTATCTTAGTAGCCTGCGCATGTACAAGCTGTAAGCCTGCTACAAAAGCAATCATGAATGACAATAGCAGAAAAATTTGTTTTTTAAACATGGAAAAACTTTTTAATTTTTGTTTAAATCTTAAGCAAGGGGAAATAACTTTCTCTTCCGGTGCCAATATATCAGCCGGTACTTATTCTAAAAATGCCGTACAGGCTGAATGACAATATATAATAGCATGCGGGCTTTAATGCAGCCTTTCCAAACAGGTGGCACCCCCTAAATCGTTTCTGAATGGGTCATAATAACTATAAGAAGTTTTGAACAGGGTCGTTTTAGTTTAATATGACAGTACAACAAGAAATTATTGAGATCCAGTAAAATAGCAGAGTACTTATTGCTGAAATAAATAATTAAAAATTCCTTTAGTATCGAGATTAAAGGATTCATGTTTGACACCACAGGCAGAGAGTCGCTCTGTATCTTCGCCCCTAAATCAGTCTGCTGGCTCCTTCCAAGCAATATTACATACAATAACTTGCCGCTCTTCCTAGATGAGACATGCAATTTTAAAATACGATCCGATGTCTCATAGCTCCTGCATTGTTGTAATTATAAGATGAGTGCCAGACTATGCATTTGACACCAACCCGCGGAGCTATGGTCAATCAATGGCCTTACAAAAGCACGCTTAATGTGAAGGGTCTTTGTTTTTTATTATTTTCATTTTAAATTTCTCCTGTGGTTAATTATTTGGTAGCAGCCCTCTCGTGAAATTATTTTCCATTAACTTCAATACAAAGTTATCATGGATCTAAATCATAAAAAATAGCTAATTCTTCCTTTTTGATGGATAATTCTAATAAAAACCTTAACAAATAAGAATTATAATTATTCTGCTATAGCAGAATCCTCAGACACATTTATTAATAGTAAAAACATTCCTTACTTGTAAACTATCGAACGCAGAATGATTTGCCAAATCGCCTCTGCAATGATTGACACAAGCGTTTCTTATAACGCACAGCAACTATACTGTTGAAGGAAGATAACGGTCAACGGCGAATGGCAGACAAGCCTGCCGGCATCCGCAAAGATTTACATAATATAAAAATGAATGGAAGATTAAGGAAATTTTTGTGGACTACTGCTCAGGCATGACAGTAAGCAGTCATTACAGGTACATTATAAAAAAAGCTTGCAATAACGTTGCAGAGCTTTAAGCAAATAAATGCAAAACAACCAGCGCTTGTTCATATCCAATAACCTGAGGTGCCCATTTTTAGCATTGTCGCTTCAGTACTTATCTTTTGATCGCATAGCTTTGTAGTGCTCGGGAGCTACTTTCATATTCTTCTTAAAGAGTCTCGAAAAATAATACGGATCGTCATATCCCAGCAACTGGGCCACCTCTTTTACTTTGTTATTGCCATCATACAACAGCTGACAGGCTTTTTGAATTTTTAAGTGTATAAAATAATCCAGGGGCGGCATACCAGTGGCTTTACGAAAAATCGTCGAGAAATAGGCGGTAGAAAAATTATGTATGGCGGCCATGTCCTGGACATTCAACTTCTCATGCAACATAGATCGCATGTATAAAATAGTTTTCGTAATACAATTTTCTTCCATGCCCTCGTTTGGCCTGGAATAGAAAAAAGTGGAAAAAAAGTGAGGCAAACACAAATTTGCCTTGCAGAGATTCTCTGTACTAAACCCCATATCAAGCGTCTTATACATCTCCTCCCATATATCTATTCCTCTTTTATTAAAAGGAATATCTAACGGCAGATTGTCTTTGGTAATAGAAAAGGATCTGTTGAAGACCTCTAAGTCAGGACCGCAAAAATGTACCCAATAGATCGTCCACGGATCTTCTTCACTGGTATAATAAGTTAGAGGATCCTCAGTAGCAGGCGTAATAATGTATTGATTTGGCTTCATGTCAAACCCCTTATCTCCGATCTTAAATGTCCCGGCACCCCGTAAGCAATAAATAAGAATATTGTCCGGACAGCCATTCTTTCGTTGCATGTAGTGATACTTTGCATTAGGGAAATAGCCGATATGGGTAATAAACATTCTACCGAGTGCAGGCGTGTTGCCAATAAAATCAACTAACACTTTCTCCGGAAGCGTCAGCAGCTTCTGTCCCTCAAAACCATCGCAAATCTTCCTGCTATCCATAATCAAAATAAATAGTTTCACAATTGAATACCAAGGCACTTATGCAAACAAAACGGGCTCAGAGCGCTCCTGCCTCAGTACACGATATCACCGCAAAACACTGAAGCAATATTTCCTACTTAATGTTTTATACTGAATAGTCATTTACTATTCAAACGCTGGCTGGGACTGATGGCGATATCTCCTTACAACGACATCAATACCTGTAAAACAGCAACAATAACACCTGCGTGGCAGGTATTCATAAAACGCAGTATAAATACAATAGACAAATATTAATTGCAATCTAATACCTTTTAAAGATTAACTATTTAGCTTTTTAACCAATTAATTATACTTTTTGGCATTTTTCCCCTTATAAAGTCGGGGCGATAGCCTTAGACAGGCGTTACTTATTATTACTCAACGATTTCAGGTATAAGGAAGGCAAGAAGACTGCGACGCCCTTTTGCCTGGCAAAGACAAAAGAAAAACATTCTGTCAGCCTGCTGAGTGGAGCCTCCGGTGCATCTAATTTAAAAATGTCCTAATATCTCTTAAAAATCAAGGGGTTTTGAACCTCACTGTTCAGACGATCTCCTACGCTCAACGACTGTACATAGGCCTCACTTAAAATATTCTGGGTGCCATTAAATGTGGCTCCGTCAGGCATAAAGGCACAGGTAAAGGCCCTCCTGTAGCCATTTGTCATATTCGGGCCTGCTCCATGAATGGTCAGCCCGTTATGAAAGGAGCAGCTTCCCGCTTTCATTGTAGCCGGTACAGATGAGCTGTCCCGCAATTCGGGATAAACATCAAATATGGCATCCATATTTTTACCGATTCCCGCATTATTAAAGCCTGTCTTTTGATAGCTTCCGGGAATAAAATACAGACATCCGTTTTCAAGTGTTGCATCGTCTAAAGCAATCCAGACAGATAGCGCACTACGATCAGTAAAAGACCAGAATGGTGTATCAAGATGCCAGGATGTAGGATTTGCCCAGGGCTTCTTTATGAGCGCCTGATCGTGCCAGACCCGCGTACCTTCCCAACCAGCAAGATCGGCTACCATTTTGCCGATTCCCTCATTTAGCAAAAGCGATTTTACTTTTTTATTGGTCTGCCAAAGGTTTAACAGCTGATCGAAAACCTTTCCGAAATACTGTGCATCTTCATTAATACCATCATCTTCTCCCGTCCGGGTAGACTTTGACGGCATTTTCCTGCCGTTTCTTTCGGTTACGGCTTCCGTTACGGCCTCCCTCCATATTTCCAGTTCTTCTGAATTCAAAAAATCATCTACTACTAGAAAACCGTTGTCCCTATAGCTCTTAATTTGATCTTGCGAGATACCCGTATTCATTTTTCGAAAATTTTAAAAGTTAAATAATTTATGGCAACTAAATTATCACAACTTACACTTGCAAGGTTTATCTTAAAAAATGCATTTTTATATTTTTTGATAAAAATATACGCTCAATCACACATAGCACATTTTTCACCTGTGGCGGTATATAGAGACCTCGTGACTGTTATAAGGATCGAATTATCTAAACAGGTCGCAGCTAACAAACCCATAAAAGCAAGAAGTATGTCCAACATATCGTACAAACTGCTATTACTTCCCAGCTCAGGCATCAGAAAGAAAATAAACAGGATGCCCCTCAAATGTCTGCCAATTATATCAGGTTTCAAGGCGCGTCTGAAATACACCTTAGTTACATTGTAAATAACTACACTCCGGGGTCGAATAAGCAGCATTATTAAAGCCGCGGCCGCCGTCTCCGTTATTGTGCCCTGGGTAAACAACTTCAGAGTCCTCAGGAGTCGAATTTGCCGTAATGCACCTATCTGCAGCCATTTGGATGAACTGGAATAAATTCAAAATACATTGGTACAATTAATCGGATGGATAGATAAAAATTTTCCATCTTGGATAATGCCTGTAAACAGATTTAAATCAGTTTTAACTGCGGCAAAAAAAAGAATGACTCATTTAACGTCAAACAATAACGTGTTATTGGACTATGACAAGCTGTTTTACCTCTTTTTATTATGCCACGCTTCGCCCAAAATCCATTTAAAACACGGTTCCGTCCACTGAACAGCCACATTTTTAATGTGATCGACGCCGAATCCGTGACCGCCTTTGGCATAAATAAACATACGCACCGGTACCCTGTGCTGTCGAAGCGCCGCTTCCAGATATAAACTATTTTGAATTTTCACCACATCATCATCAATGGCTGCGACGATAAAGGTCGGCGGCGTATTTGAACTGACCTGAAGATCATTGGAAAATTCAGCTATTTTATCTGCCGTAATATCCGGACCGATCAGATTTTCCCTGGATTGAAAGTGCGTCAGTGAGTCGCCCATGCTCACTACAGGGTATACGGCCACCACGAAGTCAGGGCGCAGACTTATTTTCTGTGGATTTTCCAGCGCTGTTGTATCAAAATGCGTTTCAACGGTAGTCACCAGATGACCACCGGCCGAAAAGCCCATAATACCCAGTTTATTTGCATTAATCCCATATTTTCCAGCATTTGCTCTCAGCAGTATAATAGCCCTTTGCGCATCTGTCAATGGCACGATCTCTTTGTGATCCATAAACTGAGCCTTGGGTAGTCTGTAGTCCAGTAAAAAGGCATTTATACCAGCAGCGTTTAACAGCTTGCAGGCTGGTATGCCTTCCCAGTCATTGGCTCGCCCTCCATAGGAGCCACCCGAGCAGACAATTACACATACATCACTTTTAACTACTGCCGGTTTATACCAGGTTAGTTTAGGCACCTCTCCTCCTTGTTTTGCAAAAGGGATTTGCCCCTCAGGGTATAATGGAATTGCCTGTTGCCCATATACAAACTGACCGCTTACAAGTAGAATAAAAACGAAATGAAATATTTTTTTCATGCTAAACTTTAATTGACCATTTGAATATTTTTATTTCCTGCACGGGGCACATCCCTTAATTTTTATTGATACACAATTATTGTCGGTTATTAAAAAGGAGTTCAATTTCATTTTTCAAATCTGGATGGATACTAAAAACAGAACTCCCGCTTTCCTTAACAAATGTGCCACGACTTGCCTTCACAAAATAACTGATATTTTGAAACCTGGCCTGCACTTTATCTGCAGTAGTACCTGTGAAAGGCAGGTCTTCACGCCCCGGAACGCTTAGATCAAGCAGCCACTGTGCCTTATTATTGCCGATCAAACTGGCAACCATTTTATCTTCTTTAAACTGAATCTCTAATGTTCCGCTTACATTTTTCAGCGGCCAGCTGATGGAGAGTGCCCCTTTTACTTTGTCATTTACAACTGGGTCTTCGCCAAGCAGGTCAACAGGTTTCCCATCCATCATCACTTTAAAACCAAGTCCGGCATGCTGCTTTACATTGCTCCATAAATAGCCATCTACAAAAGGGAGTGTAAATAAATGACATTCATTAGAAGTAGTCGGCGTGTCAACATACAGGGAGGGTAAATTCTCATTAAATAAATGGATATCCCTGAAACGAAGCGTGCTGTTTTCCCATAGGAGGTTCGCGCGATAAAATCTGCTGTCAAACCAGACTGTTTTTTTATTATGGCCCGGAAGATCCTCTAAGGCAGTGACAGATGTTGCAGGGGTTACCTTAAAGTTCTTTTTAAACCACATGCCGGACGCTGCCAGGGTTTCTACCCTTAGTTTCTTTTCATCTCTTAATTTTTCAATAAGCGGAAATTGCAGTTCCAGCCCTTTTGCCATGGCTGGCCAGGTAAAAGAATTCTCCTGGCCGGCTTGCGTATAGGCAAATGCCATAGAGGGGCCATTTATAAACTGCTTAAGAAACCAGTTTACCCACTCCTCGCTTCCCCCGGCCTTCGGATAAACAGGCTCAAGCGTGATCACCCCTTGCCTGTCTTGCTGGAGACCATCATCATACTGGCGAATAGGGTCGCTGCCCAGCATCCTGAAAACCGGAACCGGAATCTGTTTATCTGCATGTTGCGCAGGCATATAGGCATTGACTTTGCTGGGATAATAGGCCTGATTCCAATAGCCGCCCCATAAAGTATAACCGTCTGTGCCATACTGGTCCTTACAATTGGCGGAGGCGATTATATGATACTTTTCATACATATAGTTCAGGCTATAGGCATCAATAAACCATGAAGCAACGGATTTTGGATAATATCCGAATGCTTTTTTAAAGTCTGCCATATAGGTATCTATCAATTGCCGTCTTTCTGTTTGGGTGTATCCGGTGGAAAATCCGATATTGGCCCGCCAGTCCCATGGATAACGGCCGCGCCATTTTAAACCTGCATTTTCAACAAGCGGTTGCGGAATCTCCCACCAGGCGCCGATCTCGAAAGAATCTCTGGGCAACGATTTTAATAGCTTTTGATAGCGCTCATCCATTAAAGCATCATACTGCAACAAAAAGGTTCCGCCCAAATGATGTTTACGCATGAGTTCCACCTGCCTGACAACGGTTTGATATAAAACATCCTGGGTGATATTTGGATCACGGGGTTCCAGCAGCCGGATAAAATTAACGATATTCACAATCCTGGGCTGCTGTGCATAGCCAAATGCTACCATAAATACTCCTAAACAAACTGCAACTATTTTCTTCATAATATTCGCACTGCGTCTACTTTCTATCATATTTTTAAATTATCATTAATGCTATTTATCTTCTTTTGAAACTGTAGCCAAAGGGTGAAAACAACCAGATCCAACCGCAGGTACCTTCCTTCAGTGATCAAACTAAACTGCCTTTTAGCTTTTAGTATACAATAACAAACCCCTGCTGTTCATTAAAACAAATAAAGTTCGGCTAAATTAGTAATATCTGATGAATAGATGGTATTCACCTGAAATTTTACATACCTTCCCTGAACAGGCTTCTCGAAAAACACCTTTTGCTGGTCTCCGGTATTTAATAAAGTACCCGAGTAGGCTGATTTCCAGTCTGAGCCATTTTCACTTACAAAAAATTCAATTTCTTCGGGCCGGCCACTGTTTACATTTTGGCGGTCCACAAGTGCGCTACCCAGTATTCTTTTTGACACGCCCATATCAATGGTAATATAATGGGGCGGGCCAGGGCGGGCGTCTTTCCACTCAGTGTGCCAGTAGGTGTTATTATTCCCATCCAGGGCAAAAACAGCTCTTCCGTTATCCGCCCCCTCTCCTTCAGCCTCCTGAGAAGAAAAGTCAATGATTTTCCAGTCGCTTCTGTCAAAAAAAGCTGGAACAATATTGATCAGACAGTAATAGGTTTGCAGCGTGGGGTTAATAGCCAGGGAGGCGCTTTTGAGGCTAATGGGCAGAATGTAAGTTTTGGAGATATCATCCGGTGCCTTATCGCCTGTTGTATGTAAGGTTATTTTAAAAGGCATAGTTGACAATTCACCCTTTTTTATTACGGCTGAAGTATCGCTCATAGCATAGCTTTTAGCAGGCAATAAGGCATAGTCTGTATTATTGGCTAGATTAAAACTGTCCGCCACCGCAGCGTCCACTCCAAAGGATACAGCCACGTCTTTATCTGGATAGCCAAATCCGCCATAATCAGCTCCATAAATAATGGACGGAGCAGCCGTGTCTCCCGTACTGAAATTATAAGTTACCGGCCCGTTTACCGCCTGGGGCAGATAAACCTGAATATAATCCGAGAGTGGCTGGTCGGGCAAATTCACCTTGTCTTTACAGCCAAAAAACAGAAACACAGCTATTAAAAACAAAATCAATGTACTTTTCATATATCTTATTTTTTAAAAATTTAAAATCACAAAGCAAGCCAGGTAACATACATTATCACCACCCGGGGTTTTGTTTTAATACCTGATCTCTATCCAATTCATATTGTGATATCGGCCACCAGTAATAGGCAGGCAAAAAAAGATGCGGCGTAAGTGTCGGGACTATATTATAAAACGCATCCCCGCTCTTCGATATATCCATTCCGTGTAAGGTGCCCATTACCTGGGGCGCAATTTTCCAGCGCCGGATATCAAAAAACCGGTGGCCTTCGAAGGCGAGTTCAACCTTTCTCTCCGCCCATATCTTCTTACGCATTTCCTGTTGATCTGCGGGTACCGGTAATGCGTTGGTTCCCGTACCATACTGTGGTACGCCGGCACGTTCCCGGACCATATTAAGGTATTTCAATATATCTGAATTACCCGGCGCATATTCATTAAGCGCCTCCACGTAATCCAGATAAATTTCAGCCAGCCGGAATAAAGCAAGCGGCCTGCTTTGCTGGAATCCGTTGCCACCGGAGCCCACATTGGTCTGTGATGCAACATTTTTACGGCATAGATATCCTGTCTTGGTCCAGTCAGAAGGATGACCATTTTTACCATTAGGTCCGTCCACATAAAACGTAATGGCAGCGGAGTCGTTCATCGTTCCGCCTTTCCACATCGCATTGTTATAAGTGATGTCTCTGTAGAACCGGGGTTCTCTGTTTCTATACATATTTAATACCTGCCTTCCGTTCACATCCGTAAACCCTTTAGCCGAATACACAGAAGATTCACCCGGGAGTTTTCCATCAGCCATAAAATAAGCGTCTACCATTTCCTGAGTCGGCCCAACGCCACTCCATCCGCCTGCCTGCCTGGGCTCGCAGTGCACATCCCAGGTAGTAAGGCCATAAGATTTCCGCACAAAGATCTGTTCGCTGTTCCAGGCCTGAGAAAAGACGCCCTGCAATGATTTCATAACGTTTCCTGAAGGATCTTTATACAACTTATATATCCCCAGATCTATTACATCTTTTGCGGCATTAGCTGCCTTTTCCCATTTGGAAGGGTCTTTTTTATTAGAAATAAGGGGCAGGCCGGACGCTGTTTTAAAGCCAGCTAATATTCCATCCGTATTGCCATTATATAGTGGGCTGGCTGCATATAATAAAAGTCTTGCTTTCACAGCAAGTGCCATTCCTTTGGTTGCCCGTCCATAGTCGCCGTCGCTTTCAGATCCATCCTTATGCGGGACAAGCGGCAACTGTTGTGCTACTGTATCAAGTTCCTTAGAAACATAATCGACACAACTGTCAAAGGGACTCCGGGCCAACTGGAAAGCATCTGCACTGGCATCAGGCGGCAATACTTTGTCTCCCAGCAAAATGACGGGACCGTATTGACGCATCAGACAAAAGTAAAAGAAGGCCCTTAAGAACCTGGCTTCCGCCTTGTACTGATCAATGAGTCCCTGACCATGTAATCTGCGGATCTCATCATTTTCGTCAATATGCTGCATGAAATAGGTGGCAGATCTTATACCGTTATAATAGGAGCCCCAAAAATCAAAGGGTATGCTTGCCCTGCTCATATTGCCCACATTCACCCGGTAGTTATCATTCCCGGACCAGGTAAAGTCCACTTCATCGGCACAGCCGATAAAAGGATCATTGTGAATAGGATCGCCTTCATCTAGTATGTAGCTATAGACATTTGCCAGAAATTGCTCGGACAAGGATTCCTTTTGAAATACTTCTTCCATGGTAATTCTGTCGTTGGGTACCTGATCCAGGTATTTTTTGCAGGAAGAGAGAAGCACCAGCCCACAAAAAATAAAAACTACTGTATTTAGGATATTATATTTCATTCGTATTTAGATTTATACTGATTACTTGATTTTCTTATTGTAGGGACTCACATCACTAAAACATCATTTTTACGCCAAGGTTGTAGGTCTTTAGCAAAGGATAAGCGGCGCCATTTCCATCTCCCAATTCTACATCCCACAGTTTGAAGCCACTGATCGTTGCCAGGTTGTATCCGATAAAATAAATGTTGAGGTGAGAGAGACCAATACGGTTCATCCATTTTTTGTCATGAATATCATAGTTGAGCTGGATGGTCTGCATCCTTAAAAAAGCGCCGCTTTTCGTCCACCAGGTACTCGGCTGGTAATTCATATTGGTATTCCCCTCGGTAATTCTTGGATAGAAAGGATGCGTATCAGGATTGTCCGGCGTCCATCTATCCGTTATATTGGAAAACAGGTTTCCTCTTTCAAGACCATAAATGAAGGGCTGAAAAGCATCACCGCCCAGTCCGATATCTACGTGATCGATCCCCTTAAACCAGGCGGCCAGAGACCAGTTTTTCCAATTGATCGTGGGGCCGAAACCATAAATAATTTCAGGGAAACTACCGTAGCCGATGGGTGCCTGGTCGGTTGCGTCTATTTTGCCATCCCCATTCAGGTCTTTATACTTTATATCCCCGGCCCTTGTGTCTCCGGGCTGATAAGGACTATTGGCCACTTCCTCATCTGATTTAAATAACCCCAGCGCGATATATCCGAAACGCTGCCCCCATCTTCTGCCGATCCTTTGCTGCCAGGGATAAGGCCAAGGGGCCTGGGCATCGTCAATATCTACGGAATGATTATAAGTAATATTACCCTTGAAAACGAGATTCCAGTCTTTACTTAATTTTTTATTTACCTCCAGGGTCGCATCAATACCCTGATTATTCATGGCTCCGATGTTTCCGTACGGTTTATTTAAAATACCAACCCAGGTCGGTACGTCACCACGCTGCAGGAAAATCCCCCTTCTTAATTCCCTGAACAGATCTACGGTAAGAGAAACAGAATTCTGCAGGGTCTTTATATCAATACCCAGATTAAACTTTTTGGATCTCTCCCAGGTTACATCGACACCATAATATCCAAAATTCAACCCGCTGATATTATTGTCAATGCCATTTGCACCATAACTGTACCCATTGATATTTTGCGCCACATTTGAAATATAAGCAAAGCGCTGGCCACCAATACTGCTATTGCCCACTTCACCATACGTGAACCTGAATTTCAGAAAGGATATTATATCCTTAACCGAATTAAAGAATTTCTCCTGGGAGGCCACCCATCCGATCCCGTAAGAAGGAAAAAAGCCGAACCGGTGCGCCGGCGCAAAGGCCTCTGATCCGTTATAGCCGAAGTTGGCTTCCGCCAGATACTTGTTATCGTAGGCATACGTGACTCTTCCAGCCAGCCCCATAAACCGGTAAGGAATGGAACTGTAGAAATCACCGGCGAAGGCATCCACGTTATCTTGCTGGTTATAAAGTATCATGCCGGTAACCTGATGCTTACCGAAAGTTCTGTCATAGTTGATAGCAGACTCCAGATAAAACTGCCGGGAGCCTCCATTGTTTCTGTTATAGTCGAGAAACTCAGTCCCGATAGCCGTTTGTTCATACTGCAGGTTGCCTTCATCGTCCCTTGGTGCCCTGATGGCCAGATAAGCATCTACAGACTTGTGTCTGGCGATCTGATGTTTGTTAGCGTTATCAAAAGAAAACATCCCTGTAAAAGACAGGCCTTTGGTTATAAAATCCAGTTCCTGCGTCACCCTGAGGTTGCTCATCAGCTGGCTGTTAAACTCGTTGGTATAGCCACTTTGCGTCAGAGAATTATACGGATTGGACATATCTCCTGTACGGGGCTGGGAAAAATACCCGTTTGAATACTTTACGGGAATGGTGATCGGCGGCATAACATAGGCATTATGAAATACAGAGGGTGTTGAAACACCCGGGTAATTACCGTTGCTGATCCATCCCTGTGCACCAAAGTCAATTTTTGTCGTCTTGGTAATCCTTACACTCAGATTGGAAGTAAAGTTATATCGGGTAAACCTTATAGAGGAATTATACTCGGCCAGTTTATCGGTCCTGAACATCCCCAGTTCATCATAATAGCCTAAGGATAAATAATATTGTGCCTTGTCTGAACCGCCACTTACATTTGCCCTGGCGCGGCGGTTCTGCCCTGCTCTATGCAAAATAACATCGAACCAGTTTACGTTTGGATATAGATCGGGATCTAGGCCTTTGGCCGTAGAATCGATCCTTCCCTCGGAATAAATAAGGCCGTTATCAAGCGGGTTGCTGTTTTTATGGGCTTCATTGGAAATTTGCATATAGGTCGGTCCGTCGGCGAACTGCGGGAGTTTCGTAAATTGTGTAATGCCTTCATCATATTGCGCATTAATAGCTGTCCTTCCGACTTTTCCTTTCTTAGTTGTTATGATAATAACACCATTTGCGCCTCTTACACCATATACGGCGGTAGCAGAGGCGTCCTTTAATATACTGAATGAAGCGATATCTTCGGGATCAATATTATTAAGATCTCTTTGTACCCCATCTACCAGCACCAGTGGAGAACTATTTGTGAAAGTTGAAATACCTCTGATATAGATATCCGCATTATCATACCCCGGCTCACCGCTGCGTTGCACGCCCATTACACCTGCAGCATGTCCTGCAAGCACATCACTCAAATGAGCAACTGGTAGCTTTAATTCCTCGGTATTGACTGTCGTCTGCGCGCCTACCGTCGTTATTTTCTTCTGTGTCCCGTAGCCAACGATTACTACATCATTCATGTCTGACTTCTTTTGCACCAGGCCGATATTAACAACCTTCTGACTGCCTATCGCAACCTCTTGCTGCTCATACCCTACATAACTAAAAAGCAGCGACTTACTATCCGGACGTATGGTTATTTGATATTGTCCCAAAGAGTCTGTCAGTGTACCAGTTTTATTGGCATCCAGCTGTACGCTCACACCGCTTAATGGGTTGCCGGCAGAGTCAACGACCAGACCTGTTATCACCAGGTTTTTCCGGTCTATTGGCTTAAGACGTACGAGTACAGAATTATTGTCTCCCTCGCCGATCAGAAAATTGTTTATACTGTCCGTTTGATATCCCTGTAGATTAAAATAAAGGGTATACTTTTCTCCGATAGTAAACTCAGTAAATGAAAATGCGCCCTTTACATTCGTATTTGTCTTAAATATTTTCCCATCTTTAAGTGCTACAGCACTGATACTGACTCCCTTTAAAGCGCTCCCCTTATTACTGACGACCATTCCTTTTAATAAGGACTGACCATAGGAACGGTTTACACAAACAGATGCCAGTAGAAAGAAAATAAAAGCGACCTTTTTAATTGAAACTGAAATGCACTTTCTGGACATATTTTTTTCGTTTTTAGATAAAAGGAGCCCTGTCGCTTAAAAAAGCGATAAAACAAAGGCTATAAAATTTCTGGTTACTTAATTCTGATTATGGCTTACTGATCATAAAGCCATTCGTACTTTTTGAGAATGACAAATTATTTATTGCACAGATAATATTTAAAATATCGGGTAAAGAGTCCTCCGGTTCAATATTGCCCGTAAAGGTTAATTTAGCAATATCCTCCGCTTTAAAATTAATTTTACAATTGTATCTGGTCGAAATTTTTCCAAATACAATATTCAATGGTGTTTTGCTGAAGACCAGTCGCTTACTGTATGCCTTCTTCTCAGGCAATAAGGAACTTCTTTCTAAAACCACTTTATCAGAGGTGGTATTGATTTTCAATTGTTCATTTTTATCTAAATACTGATCGCGCATAACTAATTTGCTTTCAGGTAATATCCCCACCTTTACCTTTCCTTCAATCAGGCGGATGGCGACTTTATCCTTCTCACCGGCATCTATTTCAAATTCCGTCCCGATATCTGTCGTAACAATATCTCCTGTCGTAACGGTAAAAATTTTGTCGGCATCATGGCGAACTTTAAAATAGGCCTTTCCTTTCAAAATGACGTTCCGGTGTTCAAATGAGTGTTCAAAGCAAATCTGGCTATTCGGATATAATAAAACACTTGACTGATCTGACAATTTAAACGATGCAGGCTTGCTGCCATTATTGGATAAGGTATCAAGCCTTATAACGGATGCCACCCTTTGGGGGATAACAGTTGAATGACCGGTACTTAGTTTTTCCGTAATTATCTTGCAAACAAAAAAGATTGCCAGGAGCGCAGCGCAAACAGCGATCCTTTTATACCACACAGACCAAAGAGAAACAACATTGCCTTTTTCATGATTGCCCATTTTCGATTCAATACTCCTTAACAGCGCTTCTTTGCGACCCGGATCTAGTAAGTTTTGCAGATTATCCGGCTTTGTTGCCTGAATGGCTTCATCTGTAGGTTCACTGTTTTCCAGAAAGTCCAGTAATTCAGCACACTCCTGCCTTGAGGCCTTGCCATCCCAAAATTTATTAATTAATTCCGTTAATCTGTTTTGACTCATTTTATATAAATATTCAAATGTTGACTTTCGGGAGATCTTTTTTATGTTAATACTATCTTAATACAGGCGCTTCTAGGAAAATAGCATTAACAGACTAAAAAATAGCAGGATGATTTCTACCGGATATTTATATTGAACATATTGCTTAATCAGTTTGGTGGATTGCTTTAAATAATGTTTGACAGAGATAACAGTTAGGCCCAGTTCTTCGGATATCTCCTCTGGCTTTTTATGCTCAAATTTACTCAACCGGTAAATTTTTTGTTTTTTATCCGGCAAGCATTTCACAGCTTCTTCCAGCAGAGAAATCCTGTATTGATAGTCAGCCTCTTCTGTGTCGCCCTGTGAATGTTGACCAGCGTTAAGATAGGATGCGTCCGCTTTGACTAGCTGCGCCTTTACCTGGCTTCTTAAAAGTGATATGGATTTATTATAACTGACCTTGAAGAGCCAGCCCCCCACTGAAACATCACATTTAATAACCGTCCGGTTTTCCCACAGGGTCAGAAATACGTCTTGTAAAAGATCCTCGGCCAGACTGGCGTCCTTCACATACTTATAAATATTACCATAAACCAGCTGGCAATATTTATGATAAATAAAATTGAATGCAGCAAAGCTCCCTTTTGCTAAATCTGAGAGCGCATCATACTCATTTTCAAATTTATTTTTACCCATATTTATTCATATTTGAGAAAAACTGCGGGAATAACGATTTTGCAAACCTGTACAGCAACAATATTAACACATAATTATCAAATAAGTCAAATTTAAATTTAACGTTTTTAACAACCGTCCCCTGCTGTATGCAAAATCGAGCTTGTCAGGCAGCTCGGTAAACCCCTCTACTCTCCATTAGTGATAAAGCAGAAGGTCACTATGAAAAAAACGCCATGCCCAATATTGAAAAGGGTTATTTATTCAGGTTATTGTGCACTTTTCCACGGTATGCTTTGGGAGAGATGCCTATTTTCGATTTGAAAAAGGTAATAAAATAACCGGGAGATTCGAAGTTTAACTCATAAGCTATTTCCTTGATCGGCATGGTGGTGCTGGCAAGCAACTCTTTGGCTTTCTGGATCTTTATTTCCAGAAGATACTGTGTCGGGGAAAAACCTGTATATTGTTTAAATAATCGTCTAAACCATGAATAGCTCATATTCAACTGGCAGGCGATTTGTTCAAATGTCTGCTCCGTCGTAAGGTTTTCCCGGATCAATACCCTTGCCTGGTCTATCTTTGTAAGGATATCTTTATCTCTGAATGAATTATTCTTATCAATATAATAAACAGAACCCAGCATTAGTTGAGCAATGCCTGCAAGCATTGGTTGAAAAGCGGTCCTTTGATAATTGGCTATATCAATTCCCTGTCTATACAACCCAACTACATTCTCATTAAAGCCAATGTCCAGCACAGGCTGATCCTTCGAAAAAAAATAATGCCTCATAAGCCTGTCAATATTTGAACCTCTGAATCCAATCCAATAGGCCTCCCATCCTTTCTTTTTGTCAGGCTGATATGTATGCCATTCTTCAGGGAACAGCATAATTATATTTCCCGCGGTGACGCGCACCGCTCCGTAGTGCGCCGATTGAAAAGTACCCTCTCCCTTAATTAAGTAAATAAGCTGGTATTCATGCAGTATTCTTCCTGCCGCCGGATTAAACCAGTACGCAGAAGGATGATCTTTTGAGGGATAGGTAACATCAGCAGGTGTCAACTGAAACCCAATAGTCGTTACAAACAATCCCCACAGTTCATCTGTAGTGTTGGCGACAATATATTTATGATAAGAGGGACTACGTTTTTTCAATCTATGTCAAAATTTTAAACTTCTAAATCAAAAAAGAGAATTATAAAGATATTAAATTACCTATCATTGCTGAGTAAATTTCACGTAAAAAAAATAGACAATGTCAAAAACTTTGATATTATGTGCCTTCTATTTGCTCTTTGCTAAGCCCTCTTTTGCACAAACAAATCAGCTAACCGTAAATTGGAATAAGGTTGTAGGTATTTCAAAAACGACCGCCACATTACAGCTGGTCGAAAATCCAATGGTACGGCCATCTTCTCCTATTCACAAAAATGTATTCAAGGCATTAAAAAACCTGAATGCAGATTATGTACGTTATGTCCCCTGGTTTCCTTATCCTAAAATGGCCGTCGCAGAACTAAAGCCACCTACTCAAACAGAAACTTTCTGGGATTTCACCTATTTGGATAGTACGATGGAAGCATTGATGAATGCTACTGCCGGCCACAGTGTCGTAATAAATTTCAGCACAACTCCTTCCTGGCTTTGGAAAACGGATAAACCAGTACAATATCCGCAAAATGCATACGGCCTTTGTTGGTCCTATAATGCAGGAACACAACTGCGTGACACTACTATAAAACAACTGGCAGACTATTACGAAAGGCTATTTAGCTGGTATACAAAGGGCGGATTTAAAGACGAGTTAGGAAAATTCCACCGCTCAGATCATCATTATAAAATTGACTACTGGGAGGTACTCAATGAACCAGATTACGAGCACAGTATTTCTCCCCAGCTTTACACAAAAATTTACGACGCGGTTGTTGAGCGCCTCAAAAAAATTTCACCATCAACAAAGTTTATTGGCATGTCACTGGCATCCAACGCGCGGCCGGACTTTTTTGAATATTTCCTGAATCATAATAATCACAAGCCCGGCATCCCGCTAGATGGTATTTCCTATCACTTTTATGGAGGGCGCCTTTATCCTAATCAAAAATTAGCAGAGTATCAATATACCTTTTTTGATAAAGCGAACGCCTTTCTTGAAAAGGTTAAGTTTATAGAAAGTATTCGCAAGCGGCTTTCTCCGGAAACGATCACCACAATTAATGAAATAGGAACGATAATTGGTGTTAACGACCAGGCAAATCCGGATATCCCCAGCGAGTACTGGAATCTGTCAGGAGCAATGTATGCCAGCATTTTTCTTCGGCTGACACAAATGGGCATTGATGTAGCCGGCGAGTCTCAACTAGTAGGATATCCTTCACAATATCCCGACGTCAGCATGGTGAACTGGAAAAACGGCAACCCCAATGCCCGTTATTGGGTACTTAAGCTGCTAAAAGACAATATTGGACCCGGCGATAAATTGGTTTCAACACATTTGACAGGTGGAGGTATGTTCGTACAGGCATTTATTAACTCAGCAGGCAAAAAGATCTTACTGATCAATCCGCATGATAAAGACACACAATTGCATTTACCCGATGAAGCGAAAGGTGCCCTAATGAAGTATGTCGACACAACTACGATGGAAAGCGAAGCTGCATCAGCAACGGTTGATAACACAGCGGATATAACCCTAAAGCCATTTGCGGTCGCGGTAATTCAGCTAAACTAAGCTTGTCATCAGACCAATATGTGGCCGCACTGTGCCTGACATAAAACGGTCAGTTGCAGTCCCTGCCCAATAATACCTGACTCAGGCCGCAATAATTTGGAGCAGAAACTAAAACAACCTGACGGTTCCCAGCTGTGATACTTAGCGGGTTATGTAACAGCTTTCTGTTTATATTCCCGGCTAATACCTATCTTCAATGCTTCAAATCATTATCCTGGTGGTGGGCGACACGTTCAGAGTCCCAGTATATTTAAAATATCTGGAATCAATTAAAACAGATTGCCCACTTTGATAAACAAAAGAAATATTTTATCTGAAATAATAAGTGATGATAAATAAGGAAATACTCAAAATTGGTTTATTCGCCGTTGGCCTAGATACATACTGGGAACAGTTTAACGGCCTGAAAAGCCGGCTCGAGAATTATCTCTTGACGGTCGAGGAAAACATTAAAAATATCCATCCCGCTGTTATCAATTTGGGGCTTGTAGACAATATCGACAAAGCCTTTAGCGCGGGAAGTATTTTTCGCAAAGAAGATGTTGATATCATCTTTTTGTATGTCACTACCTATGCCCTATCATCAACAGTTTTGCCTGTCGTACAAAGAGCAAAAGTGCCCGTAATTATTTTAAACCTTTCACCGGCAGCCGCAATTGATTATGCGTCATTTAATAAGCTGCAAGACAGGACAACAATGACTGGAGAATGGCTGGCGTTCTGCTCTGCATGTCCGGTGCCTGAAATCGCAAATGTATTTAAAAGAACCGGCATAAACTTTCACCAGGTGACAGGAGTGCTGGATAAAGATGATCAATGCTGGTCGGAAATAAAAGAATGGATCGAGGCGGCTCATGTAGCAAACACAATGCAATACAACCGACTGGGGTGTATGGGGCATTATTACAGCGGAATGCTGGATATCTATACAGATCTAACGATGCAATACAAATATTTCGGCGGTCATATCGAATTGATTGAAGTTGAAGAGTTGGCTGCATTACGAAAGGATGTTCCGGTGGAAGATATCAATAAAAAGCTGCAGGTATTTCAAACAGCCTTTGATGTTCAGCAGGACTGTGACCCAGCAGAACTGCAAAAAGCGGCTATTACTTCTGTAGCGCTGGATAAACTGGTTGCAAAATATAAACTAGGTTCAATTGCCTATTATTATAAAGGAAAAGGGAATCCCGAAAATGAAGAAGCGATAAGTTCGATTATACTTGGCAATTCCCTTTTAACCGCTAGTGGGATACCCGTGGCAGGCGAATATGAAATAAAGAACGCGCAGGCCATGAAAATTATGGATTCATTTGGTGTGGGCGGATCATTCACAGAGTATTATGCCATGGATTATAGAGATGATGTAGTGCTGATGGGTCATGACGGACCATGCCATCCGCGCATTGCTGAAGGGAAGATCAAGGTAAAACCGCTGAGTGTCTATCATGGGAAAGTAGGACGTGGCCTGTCGGTGGAAATGTCGGTAAACCACGGCCCTGTCACGCTTCTATCCATTGCGGAGAACGGTATAGGCGGACTGAAGTTTGTTATAGCAGAAGGCGAATCGGTAGCTGGCCCTATCTTAGAAATAGGCAACACCAACAGCCGTTATCGATTTCCTATAGGCGCCCGAAATTTTGTTGAACGCTGGAATGAACAGGGAGCCGCACATCATTGTTCAATCGGAAAGGGACACATTGCCTCTAAGCTTAGAAAGTTAGCAGCGATGCTGAATATACCGATTATGGAAGTTTGCTAAGCAGGTGATTTAAGAACATCAGTATCAATATGACAAGAGCCAGTGCCAATTAAAAAGTAGCTTAAAGGTTGATAGGTAAATCCGGGAGATAATCATTCTAAATGGGCATATGCCGGTTTTTAAACAATCAAAAATAATAAAAAAGGAAGGAGTCAGACCAGAATCCTCCCCACGAGGGCCAACCTGTATAACACCTCACGCTAAGCGCAAGGCCTGATGCTATCTGCCCTTTAGGAGCAATTTTGTTACGATTTTTCCGGCAAATCAAATTTGATGACTAATAATTCAGTTTTAGTCCATTTTAAAATTTGATTTCTTTGTTTAACAACCAGCGAATTTTATTTTCTAACAATAAGCCATAATATTGCTACCGCAAAGGGGCAAGAAACACAAATGGCACTTCGCTATGTTATCATCATTGATACAACTAACCGAATCCGACACAGTAGCTACATAACAAAATAGCTCCTGAAAGCATAATAAAAACCTATTAGACCTTCAGGAGCTTTGTTATATACAAGCTGTTAAACAGATAACAAAAAGGCACATCACTTTTCTTTTGCAGCAGAAACGCTATCTGGAAAACTCGCTGCTTTAAGATGATTATTCTTTAAGAGTAAATTCGCAGTGGCTTTTAGTTCATCAGGTGTAACTGCATTCACCCGCTGTTCATAATCAATAAAGTTGCGCTTATCATGGCCCCAAAAACCAACTTGCTTGATCTCCGCCAACCACGTACCATTTTGTTGTAATCCCTCCTTAAATTGCTCAATAGTGGCAATTTTAATTTTTTTCAGATCGCCCTGGCTAACCCCGACAGTTTTATAAGTAATCGCCTCTGTTGCTAATTCATTAAAAATACTATCAACGCTTTGTGGGCCGCATGGCATTTGCGCAGTGATGCTATAATGACCATACGGATATTCAGCTACAGAAGCAGATACCGAGCCGCTGTAGATCAATTGCATCTTCTCCCGGATTGTATCGAGAACCTTTATATTCATGGCCTGTGCCAAAAGATTTGCCTTTAACGCAAGATCCGCAGAGTAAGGGACATCTCCATAATACATATCCAGGACCAGGCTTTTTTGATCCTGACCCTTGTAATACTTAAATACAGTATTCTCCCGAATCTTTCGCAAACCATTATCTTTAAACGACGGCTTTTGACCGGAAACCGGCAGGCTACCCAAATACTGCTCTATTAATGGTTTCAGGCTATCAACGTCGACATTACCTACAAAAAAGAAATGAAATCCGTCTGCATAACGAAACTGTTCTTTATATATATCCAGAATACGGTCTACATCTATCATTTTCATATCAGCCTGGGTCGGGATCACAATAGGTGTCAGAGGATTCCCACCATATAGAAGCTTGGTGAGCGAGTCGCTAAACAGGTTTTGAGGATTCGCTTTCAGCAACGCAATACGCGCAGAAACTTTGTTGTACCAGCTTTTAAAAAGGATCGTGTCCTTTCTGGGTGCTGTCATTTGCAGATACGCCAATTGAAGCATGGTTGCGACATCTTTTGCACTCGAAGATCCATTGACTTCATCTGTAATACCGCCGATGCTGGCATTCATACTTGCCTGTCTGTCACTCAAAAAATCGCTAAGTGCCGTCGGGGTGAACTGTCCAAAGCCCATTGCACCTATCACACTGCCCAGGAAGGTCACATTGGATCTGTCTTCCGGCCCGTAAATATTGCTGCCGCCGTATTTTACACCGCTAAAAAGTACCTGGTCTTTCTGGAACTCAGTCGGTTTAACTGTGACCAGGACTCCATTACTCAGGGTATAGGTGGTCGTACCCAGATCCGAGTCTTTTTGTTGTTTAACAATTTTTCCGGCAACTGGTAAGCGTGTCAACAGGCTTTTAGCCATAACAGTACCTTGCTGTTTTTGAGGTGTCTGTTTAAAAGCAGCATCAACCATTTTGATAAGCCCCGCCTCATCGGGCAATTCTATCTTTCCCTTCGCAGGCCCTGTTGCCATCACAAAATACTTATCGGGCGCCTGCAATACTTTTCTGGCATACGCATTTACGTCCTCAAGTGTTACTGTTGGCAGTAGCTCCTTAACATACCTATATTCATTTTCAATTCCGATGACTGGCTCACCTTTCATAAAGGCATCTGCCAGGCCATCTGTAAATGAAGCAGATGGACGATCGTTTCTTTCTTTATAGGCATTTTCATAATAAGGAAGGTACACCTTTTTAGAAGTAGCAATATCCGCCTCACTAAAACCGTAAGTGGCAATACTGAGTAACTTGCTTATGGCTGTGTCGATTGCAGCCTGAAAATCATCCACTGGTGTAACGTCCAGTTCCATGGCTTTGTCTAGTAAGCTCAGGCCCCCGACACTGCCGGAAAGACTTAAGCCCCCCTGGCTAAAGGGCGGATTGGCCGTTTGCGTCACATCCCGGAACTTCCGACTGAGGCACTGCATAAAAATACTTTTAATGAGTCCCTTTTTAAAACCGGCCACTGTACTGTCCTGTTTGACGACTCTTGCCGGCCATATCAACGAAAATCCATAACCAGTGTTCTCAGGATCTGTCACAATCATAGCCTTCTTGGTTGCATAAGGCTTTATATGATAATAGATTCTTTCCCTGGGTTGAGCGGGGTTTTTCAGGAGTCCGAAATACTGTTGCACCAGTTTCTTAGCTTCTTTTACCGGCAGATCTCCTACAACGATAACAGCCATTAAATCAGGCCGGTACCAATCATGATAAAAATCCCGGATCAGCTGTGGGGAAGCAAACTGCACTATACTATCCATGCCACCGGGTTGACGGTCTGCATATCTTGAACCATTTAACATGGCCGGGAGGAACTGACGCATCATTCTTGTCTGCGCATTTTTATTACGCATGCGCAGCTCTTCAGCTATAACCTTGCGTTCATCTTTGACTTCATCATCTGTAATCAATGCCCCACCTGCCCAGTCGCTGACAATCTGAAATCCTTGGCGAAGGTTATCGGGATTATCGGTAGGGATCGGTAACAAATAATAGGTCCTGTCCCACCCGGTATTGGCGTTTAAATCAGCACCAAACCGGACACCGATATTTTGAAGATAATTCACCAGCTCATTTTTGGGATAATGTCTTAGGCCATTAAATTCCATGTGTTCCATAAAATGAGCCAACCCCTGCTGACTATCATTTTCCTGGATGGAGCCAGCCTTTAAAACCAGGCGCAGTTCAACCTTATGCTTTGGCTTTGGATTATTCTTAATATAATAGGTAAGCCCATTAGATAATTTGCCCACCACCACTGAACTGTCGGTTGCCAGGGGTGTTGCCAGACTTACCTGCGCCACTGCGTTTTTGCCTAGCGCAGTACACAAAATAACTGCTGCAATTATTCTAGCGAAAATACGATCTCTCATTATTTGCTTTTTACATTAGAAAGTTTAATAAAAAATATAGATCTTATAAAAAGATCATAAGCCAGGTCATTTCTGATATGTCGAACAAACGATTTACTGTATAAATAAAATCAGCAAAACAGACTTAGTTAATTACGAGCCAAGGTATTAAAATTTATGTTGACTACGCTAAGTTTATCATTTTATAAACAGGAAAACTCAATGGGGCGTTCAGCTTAAAAGTTCAAGAATTCCTTCGTTTTTAATGATAAGCATCCCTTGTCTGTCCTCCGTGATACCGGTCTGAAGTGTATAGGTATATACCGGCCCGGTATCTTTCATCTGCGTAGGCATAAATCCTGCCTTTACGCTGGGTAACTGCATCAGCGTCTCTCCCACTTCAATAATATGGGTAGAAATCACGAAAAGACAGTTTCGATAAGCCGCAAATGCCTTTGATACTTCCAGCGTACCTTCATAGGCATCCTGAACATTCGTTCCCTTAAACAATTCGTCAAAAATCACTAGTAATTTTTTTCCGTTGCTCACCAGTTGCGCCGCCTGTTTTACCCTAAGCACCTCCGCATAAAAATGACTATAGCCCAATTGAATATTATCCGGCACATTAATAGAGGTGAAGAGTCCCTCCTGAATCGAAAACTCCATAGAAGAGGCTGCCACAGGGAACCCTGCATGGGCCAGATAAAGAGCGATACCGATACTTTTCATGAATGTACTTTTTCCTGCCATATTTGCACCCGTAAGAAAAAGAAAGTTCCGGTCAGTATCTAAGGTCAAATCATTACCCACTGCCTTTTCCAAAGCAGGGTGTTTTAGACTTTGGACACGAAAAGCCACCGTATCTTCCAGGACTAAGGCATGGGTATAGCCGTTTTTACGGGCTACACTGCTGACTGCGGCATACACATCAGCTTCATACAAAAAAGTCAACAAAAAGCGTACTTCCGCCTCCATATCATTTTTCAAGACATATTCGAGCCGCCCCAGTGTTAAAACAGATATATCACTTTCTACGTCAAAGTCGAAAAAAGTCAGCAACGCAGCACTCCATAAAATATTTTTTAACTGCACCAGTCGCTGACTAATGGATGCAGGTGCATCCGGAATTGACAGCAGCCTATCCACATATAATCTTAGTTCTTTCAGTATCCTTGCTGTAAGTACTATCCCTTCTTTAGAGCGCTGATAGCCCTCATCGCCGATCGCAGCTTTCAGGACTTTCTTTTTGGCTATACCGATATAAGAAGCGAGTTTTCCGGAAGGCTGATCGTTATCCAGCCAGTCGGCCCATTGCTGTACCTGTTCGCCGTGCCCTGTAAAGGGGAAATCCAGCCGATCCCGCTCAAAGAAGGCAAATAACGCAGACCTGTCTTTTATTGCCTGTGCGCAAGAAAGTGGGTCAGAAAGCATTTTTTCCAGTAGTATTTCTCCGCCTTTTGTGACTGTATGATTAAACAGATTAAAGACGGAACCTCTGCGGTATTTACCCAACAGATTTAGCTCCTCCAGCGTCTGCCGGTCGACTATAAACTTATCCATGTGCACTAAATTAATGGCCTTTTCACCCTGTTTATAATGAATGCTGCAGACCGTTTGCCAATAGTTGTAAAATACCCTCATTTTTAATGATCACCATTCCATGGCGATCTTCCGTTACGCCTTCCTGTAATTTGTAGGAATACAAAGGTCTTCCCTCTTTCATCCGCGTAGGTAAGTATCGATACCGGGCTTGATCAGTTCTTCTGGACAATGCACCGGCTGCCTCCATAATATGGGTTGAAACCACAAAAAGACTTTCTTTTTTACGGGCAAATCCTTCCAATACGGCCACTGTTGCCTCTGCGGCATCCTTCACATTTGTTCCACGAAAGAGCTCGTCGAAGAGCACAATAAGTCTTTTACCCACAGACAACTCTTTAGCTACTTTCTTTACGCGAAGGACTTCAGCATAAAAGTGACTGGCCCCCATTCCTAAGTTATCCGGAAGATTGATAGTCGAATAGAGACCATCCATCACTGTGAACTTCATCTGTTTAGCCGTCACTGGCATACCAAGATGGGCCAGATAAAGCGCCAGCGCAATGCTTTTCATTAGCGTGCTTTTTCCAGCCATATTGGCTCCTGTGAGAAAAATCAGGTTATGCTGCTGATCCATCACCAGATCGTTACCTACAGCGTTTTCAACTAATGGATGCTTAAGCTCTACCACTTCAAAACCGCCAGATATTTGTCCACTGCCAACAGGTCTGGCAAAACACCACTGCCGGTCCCTCGCCAGCCGGAAAATAGAACAAAAGACATCTATTTCATAGACATAACGCAGGATCTTTTTAATCTGATGATAGCCCCTGAACCGGAAAAGCTGATCTAAAGCCGTATATTGCTGGTTTGATAATTTCACTTCCCTGTCCAATAGAAAAACCGTGTCAAAGACTCCTTCGTGCAAAAGTTGTTGAATACCTTGACAATACTGCTTACCGGCCTGGGTTGTTTCTGAATATTTGGATTGAACATACTGATCTAAAAGAAGCATAAGATCTATGAGGCAGCTAATTCCTTTTTGGATATTTTTATAGGTGGCATCACCTACAACCCACTCGGACACTTTTTGTTTTAGACCTTGATGTACTGCCGCGATTGCACTGCGCTCATCGCGCTGAGACAAATACCCCTCAATGGTGTCCATCAGGGTTCTGTCAAATGGAAATTTCGTGTCAGCGGCTCCAAAAGCTTCAATCAGAAAAAGCCTGTTTTCAATCGCGCCAATATTATCCATTGGAAAACGAAAAAACTCTTCTAAAACATCAGATCCGCCGCTGGTCTGGGTCCGATTATATAGTTCAAATACACTACTTCCCTTGGTAAAAAGCGAAAGATCGGTAATCGTCTGGCTATCTGTTAAAAACATAGTCAAAAAAATTATTGTATAATGCGTTGGCTATTTGCGTCTTCGTCTGATCAGTAATATTGTAGCAAAAACGATCATAAAGCCTGGTAAAATCCAAAGGAAGAAAATTTCCATCAAGGATTCTGTCCTGTCCGTTAACTTAAAATAATGATCCCTTGAACTCGGCCGGTAGGAAGTCACCGGAAAAGCGCCATAGGTAAACCAACCGAAAAGCTCGGTATTAAATTGAAAATTAGCTGTCCTTCCCATATTTTTACGTCCCAGTTCATCGTTGGCCATAATATCTGCATCACCACCTACAATAACGCGCTGCTCTTTACCATTAATGTGTCGGGTCAGTGAAACGACTACCGGGAAGGGGCCTCTATTATCACCTAATGAGGCGTCATAAACGAGACGCGTCGAATCAAATACAATATTTCCCTCAGTTCTGTTCCAACTATTCTTTGCATCAGTCATCACAAGAGGAACTATGTTAAATTTACCTCCACCTGTACTATCTTTCAAGATCCGGATACCAGTGGTGCCAGGCAGCGTTACTTTACCACTATCTTCAAAAATCCCTTTAGCTGTCTTGGTCCAGCTGGCCATTTGTGCTGTCAGAAAGGTAACAGCAATATCCTGAGAGTAATATTTACTTTCCTGAATAATTCGTCCGTCCATTAACTGTACCCCTAATGGCATTAACAACGGATTGAGTATCTGTTGCTTACCTGGCTTGCCCAGTATCATCATATTGCCTCCGGCCGCGATATAGGCATTGATTGCCTGCAAGGTGGCTTGAGACAGGGGTTTTCTGGGGTCTGCAATCACCAGCGCAGCCAGTCCGTCGGGGATCTTAGTATGCATGCTGTCAATTATGACACTTTGCATGTCAAATCCCTGATTGATCAGTGAGTACCTGAATGATTTGCTATTGGTCAACACACTAAAAGCATTGTCGCCTGGAACATCTATACTTCGCTCATAATTCCCTTGTAGAAAGCCAATTTTGGGCGGCGTCGCGGTAAGCCTTTTAAGCGCAGCAGATATCTCACTTTCACTAGGCCAGACTTGTGGATCATCGAAGATCCTCAAAAAAGTTGTGCGGCCTTTATATTTGAGCTGCATGACATAGTGATTCTGCTCCCCGCTAAGGTCAATTAGCTTTTGGATCGCAGGGGGCGTTAAATATCCGGAGATATTTCGTTTTGTCGCTTTCGCCTGAAAATCAGCAATTTCCTTTAACGTCTTACCTTTATTATTATAATTATGTAAATATTTATCATCCGGTACATCATCATAGTAATAAACATATTTAAGCGAAATGTATTTTTTAAACCGGATGTATTTTTCCCAACGGTCTAAATCATCATTTCTTTTCTCCGGCGAACCTAAATAATAATGATGCCCATCCAGGAAGTTGATATAAGAAGTAATTTCCAATGGCCCGTCAAGCTGACTGATGATTTTTTGCGCGCCTTCCGTGATAGTATTGGTCTTTGTAGCGGTAACATCCCAATAACCGATATAGCCTGGCCTTGAAGTAAGATATCCCAGTACAAGGACCAATACAAAAACACCGATATAACGACCGGTTCTGACGTACCAGGGCTTTGTTTCCCTGCTGGCCTGAAGTTTCAACACGGCAAAACTGAGAAACATCAGGGAAATCAGTACAAAATAAAAGATATCTTTGGTGGTAATCAAACCGCCGACCATTTTACTGGTTCTTCCGGAAATCGAAAGAAAATAAGTAAGGTCTCTTACAAAATCAACCCCCTGCCAGATACTGCCCACATAAGCCAATGCAGCAAAAACCACAAAGGTACACAGTGCTGCCACTACCTGGTAGCTTGTCAGCGAAGACATAAAAAGCCCAATGGCACTATAGGTGCAGAGCAATAAGAAAACACCCAATAGCCCTGAGAAAAAAAGTGCCAAATCCATATGTGGAATAAAAAAGAAACCAGCGACGCCAAATACCACAAGCACAGTCATTAATATCAGAACATAGCCGACCATGGCCAGAAACTTTCCCCATACGATTTCTTTTACCTTAAGCGGAGAAGAATACAGTAAACTAATTGTCCCGCTACTTACTTCTTTACTGATAAGCCCCATAGTGAGCAACGGTAAATATAAAAACAGTTTATCCAGCATTGCCGGAAAGAGGCTGTTTTGCCAACCACTGAAAAGGTAACTGGTTACAAAACCGAAAATATCATCCTTTCCTGACAGGTTTTTTGACTGGAGCAGATCCTGGGTCACATGGGTAAAAGTAAACCCCGCCTGAAAGAGAAAAACAATTAACAAAAACCAGGCAATAGGAGAATAAAATAAGTTACTTAATTCAAGCTTAGCTATCTTGAATGCTTTTTTCATTGTACGTCTTTGAATTTTTTACAAGTTTATTTTACAGGAAATTTATTTCTTTCCTTTACCGGAGAGCTCCGCAAAAACTTCGTCCAGTGAGCTCTTTTCGGTAAAAGCTTCTGTAACCATCCATTTATTAAGTACAGCTGCTTCAATAATTCGCTGTGGAACCTCTTGGCCGCCTTCAAAAAATATCCGGATACGTTGCGGGGTAAGAAAATCGACTTTTGCCACACCGGACAGCGAGAGAAGCTCGTCTGAAGCGGGCGGATTGGCAACCACTAAGATCATACTATGCGGAGCAACGTAGTTATCGAAAGCTTCCATCGTATCCGCAAACACAATCTTTCCACCGTCGATCATCTTTATATCCTTGCAAAGCACCTGGACTTCTGATAGTATATGTGTTGAAAAAATCACAGAGCGCTCTTTAGCGATATCTTTAATGAGTGAGCGGACCTCCAGAATCTGATTAGGGTCTAACCCATTGGTAGGTTCATCCAGTACCACCAGCTTTGGCTCATGAATGATCGCCTGCGCAATACCGACTCTCTGACGATAACCTCCCGACAGATTCTTAATAAGTCTTTTGCTAAAATGTGCAATACCGCATCTTTGTTTGGCATTGTCTACAGCCGTCTTTATTCTGGAGGCTTCCACGGAGCGCATATGCGCTGTAAATTTAAGGTATTCATCTACTGTCAGATCCATATATAGCGGCGGCGTTTGAGGTAAAAAGCCGATTTGTTTTTTAGCCTCTTCAGGATTCTCACGTATGTCAACGCCACCAATCTGTACGGTACCTTCTGTTTGATTAATCACCCCGCAAAGGATATTCATAGTCGTTGACTTACCTGCGCCGTTTGACCCAAGCAGCCCGACAATACCCGTTTTCCCGATCTCCATATTGATATCTCTTATAGCCCATCCAGCACTCGTATAACGGTGCGACAAATGAGATATCTTAACAATTGGTTCTTCCATAAAATTTTAAATATTGTGTTTAATAGCCCTCATTTTGCGTAAGGGCTGGGTCGTTTTGCATCTCCATATCCGGTACTGGCAATAGCACCGCATGCTTCTCCCAGGAGGATTTTATGGCACCTAAAACAATACTAATATTGCCTGTCCTTTTCAGATCCAGCCACCTGTGGCCCCATTCAAAGCAAAACTCTATCTGGCGTTCATGTTGAATGGATTTCAGGATGGCAGTTTTATCCAGACCGCTTAGTCTTGCAAGCCCAGCCCTGTCACGGATCTGATTTAAGTCGGATAAAGCACCCGTCAGATCTCCCTCATAGGCCCTGGCCTCAGCGCGAATCAGGTAGATTTCTGCCAGGCGGAGCATGACATATCCCTCGGCTGGTGTATCAGTTAAATTACGGTTCTTATACTTCCATGGAGTCCTGTAAACCGTTGTCGTGCCCGAAACAGTTACGGGGAAATTTTGCACCCAGCTGTCCAGTCTTTTATCGCCTGTCTCAAAACTATCTAACAGATAGGGGGCCACCTGCCAGGAAGGTGCGCTATAATTACTGGAAGGATTTAAAGAATAGCCTTCCGAAGTCTGAGAATAAGTACCGATCGCCGGTAGTTGCCAGATTGCCTCGCTGCTGCCCTCTTTAAAAATTTGCCCGAGTGGCGCCAGCTGATACATTCCGGAAGCGATGATCGTTGATGCCATGGATTCGGCGTCCTTGTAATTTTTTCTGTAGAGCGCTACCCTGGCCAGCAGCGCTTCGGCTGTATAGAGATTCGGTCTCGCATGTCCTTCAGAGGGATAAACCGGCTTTAATCCCTGTACAGCGGCTTTCAGGTCAGATTCTATAAAATCATAAACCGAATCTTCAGAACTTCTGGCCTTATTCGCATTCTCTTTGTAATCCAGTCCAGTAATAATGGGTACACCACTGTAAAGCGTTACCAAATAAAAATAATTAAATGCTCTGTTTACTTTTAGTTCTGATAACAAGGCCTGTTTTAAAGAGTCGGATATAACCTTTGTACCAGCGACTCCCTGAAGCGCAGCATTGATCAGATAAATATTCTGATAGCCACCATTCCAAAATGATGCGGCCGTTCCGTCTGTAGCTAGATAAGTATTAGTCATAAAACTGTTACCATAGCTATAAGTCAATTCGCCGGCTCCACAGCCGATATACTCAGAAATTATTCCGCTAAACAGGTTCTGCCCGCCGCCGGCCACTTTATAATTTGCATATATACCAGCAATGGCGCCCATAATATCTGCGCTATCTTTAAATACATCGTCCTGGGATATCTGAGTAGGCGAACTAGAAGGGATTTCTATCAGCTTTTTGCAAGAAGTACCAGCCGCCACTAAAAGGACCAAAATACCGGATAGCCAATGCGACTTAATATTTATTAATTTATCTAGTTTTTTCATTATGCTGTTTTTTTAATTAGAGTCCCAGATTCAGACCACAGGAAATAATACGTTGTGTTGGCAAGCCATATAGCTGGCCTGGGTACTCCGGATCGCCGAATTCATAATTTGTAAAGGTTAATACGTTCTGGGCGTTGACAAATACGCTAAAGTTTTGCATATGCATCGCCTTTACCCATTTTTCCGGAAGCTGATAAGAGAGTGCCAGGGTTTTTAACCGGGCATAAAAGACATCTGAATAGGCGCCGGAAGAAGTCGAAAAGTAGTACCCGCCGTAATAAGCATCACCTCCATTTGTACCAATGGAAGTATAAGTGGACGGGCGTTGCAATACAGCGCCAGCATCTCCCGGACCACTCCAAATCTGATCGAGTATGGAAACAGGATAGTTCCTTTCTGATCCGGGTCCCCCCGTGGAGTAAAGCGCTGCCATATAATTTTTAGCAAACCGCTTTTTAAATTCAAAGAATATGCTGAGGGAAAGGCCTTTATAGGTAAAGTCATTGCCGAAGCCGCCGTAAAAGTCAGGCTCAGAATTGCCGATCGGCATAAAGTCCCCTCCTCTTGCCACTTTGGTAAAAGACAGCCCCTTGCTGGTAATGGTGCCATCTGCCTTATAATACTGGAATAAGCCGGTAGTATCATTGAGTCCGGCAAACTTAAAGCCGTACACGAAAGACAGTGGCTTACCCACTTCATAAGTGCCGTAATAAGCAGATTTCTCCAGATTAGGAAAGGCCAGCAACTTGCTTCTATTCATGGTAAAATTAAAAGTCGAATTCCACTGAAAATGCGGCCTTTTGATATTTTTGGTTGTCAGCGTCAGTTCAATACCCCGGTCCTGAACGCTGGCATCCATATTTTCAACTACAGAAGTAAAGCCGGTAAGGTTGGGCAGCGGATAACTTGTCAGCTGATTGCCCGTACGATTCTGGTACCATGAAGCCCCCAGCAGCACTCTGTCTTGCAAAAAGCCCAGATCCATATGAATATTCAGGGCATGTTTGGAAGCCCAGGTGTAATAAGGATTATAAAGATTATTGGGCACGAGGGGGACTATACCCTGGAACTGGATAGAATTATTTGCGTATATTTTGTAAAACGACTGGTATTGATAAGCAGCTACTCCATCAGAGCCGTTGGTACCATAGTTTCCGGAGAGCTTTCCAAAACTGATAAACGGCAGCAACTTTTTGAAAGCGCTTTCTTCAGAAAATATCCAGCCCACACCAACGGAACCGAAGTTGCCAAACTGCTGGTTAGGCCCGAAGTTGCTGGAACCATCCCGACGCCCGGTAAGATTCAAAATATATTTGCTGGCATAGGTATAGTTCAGCCGGGCAAAGCCCCCGACATACTTATAAACCTGGTTGTCATCATATGCGTAGATCTGTTGTGCACCTTCGATTGAGTGAATAAAGGCATCATCTGAGTAGTTGTAGCCAGTCTGCTCATTTTGACTGGAAAAACTTTTCTTATAGGTGCCTCCGATCAGTGCGGTTAATATCCCGTTCCCGATGTATTTCCTATAGTTCAGCTGCGGCTCAATATTGATACTTTGGGCAACACTGTTGGCAAAATCAGCGGATATATTAAAACTAGTTCCGTGGGGGTCCTGGGCCGCCTTTGGATTGGCACCATACTCCTTGTTATCTGTACGGCTATAGCCAGCCAAAATACCCATCTTTAATCCCGGCAGGATTTCATAGTTAATATTTAAGCTCGTTCCCAGATTAAATGCCTCCATCGAATAGGGGCGTTTGAGATCTGCAAAAAGTTGCTGGGTCAATGGACGCCCGTTATAATCCCAGGCCAGGTCCCCTGAAGGGGTAAACATATCCGGATAATTGGGGGGCAAAACCATGGCTTGGCCAGCCGACGTTACTGCACTCGTATTGTTCTTATCATAAGAAACGTCTGCGGCAAAATCTATAGAGAACTTATGATTCAGTGAACTGTGGTGAGCGCCGCTGTGCAAGCTAAAGCGGTTATCTGCATAATCGCCTGGTAAATTATAGGCACTATGTGTATATCCGCCGGAAAGTATATATGAGTCGCTTCCACTACCTCCGGAAAGACTCAGGTGCAGGTCCGTATTCGTGGGGTTATTATTAAAGAACTTGTTTACCCAGTCTGTATATTTAGAGCTGTCAAAATGAAGCAGGTCCTCAAAATAGTCTTTCTGATAGTCCAAAAGTTTGTCCATTTCTATCCCGTCTGTTTGAATTGCCTTTTTTCTCAGCGTCAGATATTGCCCTGTATTCATCATATGCAGATTGTCTGTAGGCGCATTCGGCCCCGTCTGTACATTCAGATTCATTCTGGTCTTGCCTGCTGTCCCTCTTTTGGTAGTTATCACAATCACACCGTTGGCCCCTTGTGAGCCATAAATGGCCGTTGCATCGGCGTCTTTCAATACACTGATACTTTGAACGTCAGCCGGATTGATATAGTTTAGCGGGCTCAGTCCGCTCCCTGCAATAAAACTGTTTAACTGCTGTACCATGTTATTGTTCTGCAGGGCAGTTGGTATTCCGTCTACGATAATCAGCGGTTCATCGTCTACCAGTGTCGACGCTGTTGATCCCAGTGTATTTTGACCTCTTACCTGAAGCGTTACCCTGGCGCCTGGACTTCCGCCGCCCTGCGGTGTCACCAACAACCCTGGCACTCTTCCCTGCAGCGCTAAGGCGATATTAGAAACAGGCTGCTTCGCGATATCCTCTGCTGTAACGGTAGAGATATCACCGGTACTGAAGCGGCGGGTAGTAGTACCATAGGCCTGTACCTGGGTCGCGTCCAGCAAATTCTGGCTTTCTGCCATGCGGATATAGAGATAATTATCAGGACCTTTATATACCAGCTGGTAATCCTTATAACTGATATAGGAAATCAGAAGGGTGTCTCCGTTTTGTAATCCGGATATATCAAAGCTACCATCAGCGGCAGCAACTACCCTGCCGCGTTGAGCTCCGCGAACCTCGATGGAGGCGCCTTCCAACGGGTTGCCGGCAGAGTCGACTACTCTTCCATGTACCAGGGACGGGTCATAAGCAACGATATTTTTATTTACAGGTGGTTCCGCCTTTTTTTCCTTTTTCTTAATATAAACAATCTTTTCTTTGATGCGGTATGTCAGTTCCTGTCCTTTCATACAGGCGTCCATTGCCTGTTTAATGGTGGCCTCTTTTAAGTCAAAAGATACCTTTTTGGCTGTTTTCAGCAGATCCGTATTGACAAGAAAGGAATATCCTGTCTGCTGTTCAATCTGACGGAAAGCATTTTTAAGAGAGATGCGCTGTGCCGTAAGCGTTACGGTCTGAGCAGACAATTTTCCTGAGGGCAAGAAAAGCAAAATAAGCAGGCACGCAATCAGCGTAGAGATTAATCTTCCTTGAAGAGAAGGCATAGTTCTGTTGTCTGCAGAATTTTGCCTGATAGCAAATATTTGCATATATTTGTTCGAATTTAAAAGTTTTATTGATGCAGTCATTCCTTACAGGACGACTGTATTTTACACTGCCCTGACCTTCACTTCGGGGCAGTGTTATGTAAATTCAACCGGGTTCTGTTGAAGCCAGATGATCAGTTTATTTTCTTAACCCTTATTCATAGTTTCCTCCACTGCAGTTTATTTTGATGAAACAATAACGATATTTCCCTCTTTACGAACCGCAACGCCATTTTCCTTCATGACATCCAGAACGTCATCCAGACTTGCATTCCGGTTAAGAACACCCCAGAACCGTACTTCGGGTACCGGCCCCTCAAAGCGAAAATCGACATCATACCACCTGGACACCTGTCGCATTAGTGCCGATACATCCAGATCATTAAGGGAGAGTTTTCCCTTCACCCATGCAATGGCTTGATCTGCCGGTACATTTGCCACTGCTACCGGGGAAACGCCCGGATGGACAGTAGCTTCCTGTCCTGGCTTTATTTTCACTGCCTGTCCCGCCTTTGAAACTTCTACAGAGCCTTCGAGCAAGGTTGTCTTGGTGACGCTCTCGTCCTGATAAGCCATGACATCAAAATGGGTACCTAATACTTTTATCGTCGCTTCCTTTGTCTGTACTTTAAAGGGATGAGTCTTGTCTTTAAACACCTCAAAATAAGCTTCTCCTTTCAACTGTACAATCCGGTCCCCACCTGTAAAGGAAGTCGGATAGGTGATGGAAGAGGCGGCGTTGAGCCATACTTTTGTACCGTCGGGCAGTACAAGGTTAAATTCTTTTCCCCTTGCAGTGGACATCGTATTATAAGCGACTTCTTTTCTGTAAGCAGACCGCTCGCCGGAAGCAACATAAGACAGTGTATTGTTTTGCTTGATCAGGCGCGCATCTCCTTCCAGCATTTTCCCACCTTCACTAAGCGTATCCAAATCTACCTGCCTGCCGTCCGCTCTTGTAAGTATAGCACCGATATGCGCCTGATTGCCTATATTTGATAGTTCAACAGCCCCGCTGCCAGTTATCTGATTTTTATCAACCTGATGGTTTTGACGAAGCAGCCAGAATGCACCAGCTCCTAAAAAAAGCAGTACTGCTGCGGCAACTGACAGACGAGAAAGGAATCTTTTATGTACATCAGGACGCTGCTCGTCTTCGAGCTGTAGCTCTTTTCCAATCTTATTAAATAGTAAGTCCCGGTGTTCCGCCTTAGAATGGGCATGATTATAAGGAACTTCCAACTGATAATTTTCATCGATCTTGTTATACCAGGCAGCATACTCCTGCTTCTCCTGTTCGGAAATAGTGCCTTTAGCCCATTTATCAGCTAACTCGTAAAACCTCTCATCAACGCCCTGCTTATCCATAAAAAAAATAACACTTTAATAATAGAACAATTAAAAACGGCTTTCCCCTACATTAACGTAAAAAAAAATAAAAATTAATTCATCAATGTGACAAGTAGGGAACTGACAATAATGCAATAGCGCAAACGAACGCATAAGCATGCGGTAACCCATTAAATAAAAGCCGCAAAGATTAAGATTAAAAAAAGGAGCTTAGCAAAAGAAGCAGCGATAACACAAAAAACAACTGGGTCAAACCTGTTCGAAGCGATTTAAGCGCCCGCGTGATATTGCCCTCTACTGCTTTTTGGGTGATTTTTAATTTGGCCGCGATGTCCCGGTTGGACAAGCCTTCATCGCGACTTAACTGATAAGTAATCCTGCACTTTTCAGGTAAATTGCTGACAAGCTGGGCCAGTTTATGGCGCGATTCTTCAAAATCTAGCCAGTTTTCGGTGGTGTTTTCGTTAGCCGGATTATTTTTTGACGCATATGCTCTATATAGTTCACCACGTTTAATACGCGCCTGGGCATTAATCACCTTGTGTTTCAGGCTTACAGCCAGGTAAGGCCCGATCTGGTCCTGAAAGTCGATCTCGGCCCGCCTGCGCCAGATATCTAAAAAAATATCCTGCACAAGCTCTTCGGCTATATAAAGGTCTTTCATTTTTGCAGACGCCGTAAACAGCAACCGGTCCCAATAACGATTATAGATCTCGGTGAATGCGCCTTCATCGCCTCCGCTTAGCAGCGCCAATAATGTAGCTTCGTCTAAATTAGAATAAAACGCCAATGCAATTGATTAATAAAAAAATTGAACTGTACTGGAGTAAAATTAAGTTAATAAATGCTATATCGCCAAAATAAAAATTTGATTCCAATAAGAAGGTATAAAAACGAATAAATAACGTATAGAATTTATCATAATCTAAATATACCCCCCAGAAAACTTAAAACAATTCCATTTTCATGTTGGAAACGTGTTATTTTGAGAAGAAACCTGTATTCAATGCCCTTACCGGTGGCTATATTATACTTTTTCAGATAACAACTATAACGTAATACTTAATATGAGTCCCGCCGTACCACCCCTTAAGCCGCATGCCTCAAAAAATGGGACACTAAAGGCATATACGTGGGACCCTAAAAACATATATGGCGTCTAAATCATTTAAGAAACAATTCTTTTTAATCGATGAACAAACTGCTCCACCTCAGGCTCTCTTATCCGAATAGCCGCCGGTTGTGAAGCGGGAGAATAAAAATGTAATCTGGTTAATTTGTAGTAGTTTAACTGAAAGGGTAATTAGATTTTTGATAAAATTAAAAAATTTCATATCAATAGAAAAGCTGTCCCGCTCCGTTTATCTGGTCAGGACAGCCTCTTTATAAACGATATTCTCTCTTGATGTGGTTTGTCCCTAAGAGTCTAGTTGAGATTTATAAATATTGGTAAAATCCAAGAAATTTCTTAATCCAGTTTATCCTACCATCCATAATTCTGAATCAGATTCGGATTTTTATCAATTTCAATCTGAGGGATAGGGAATAAATAATGTTTTTTTGTAAAAGTTCTGGTTTGAACCACGACTTTTTTATAGAAAACCGCTACGCCTGCTTCTTCACTTTTAGGCCCCAGACCTGTTGCCTGTAATTCCTCCTGACTAGGTCTTGCATTCAGTCCATACATCGGTCCATTATCGACCTCTGTTCCAATTAGCCAGCGACGTACATCCCAGAAACGGTGGTTTTCAAAAGCAAATTCTACCCTCCATTCATTATGGATCCTGTTTCGCATTCCATCCTTTGTATTATCGCTAGTGGTTATAGGAAGGGCTGGCATGGACACCCTGGCTCTTACTTTATTTATGGCATCATAGACTTCATTGGAAGGCGCATCCAGATATTCATTCATAGCTTCAGCATAATCAAGCAGGATTTCAGCATAGCGAATAATAGGATAATTTCTATTGGCGTTACCTGTATTATGTTTAACGTCTACCCTTGGGTCGCTCCATTTGCGCCAGTTATAGCCTGTTACGCAATTGGTACCATTTTTAGGCCAACCATCACTTGCCCCATTGTTGCCTCCATAATAAGCAAATTTGAGTTTTCTGATATGGTTCGTAGAATCCCAATATTCATTTTGGAAAAAAATCGTTGCATAAAACCTTGGATCTCTATTTTTGTACATATTGGAAACATCTTTAACGGAACGAAAAGCAGTTCCATCCCATAGCTCACCGTCCCAAAACCCATCCGATTTATAGCCAGACGCAGGATCCGTGATAGGAAGGCCATTATTCATCTCATAGCTGTCCACCATAGTCTGGAAGACGCTTAATTTACCATTACCACTCTGTCCGGTGGCATCCTTTCCATTTGGGAGGTAATTGGCTTCCAAATTCCTTGTAGCGCCAAACATAAGTGGCAGTATGGTCTCATTATATTCCCTGGTATAAAAAATCTGGGCATAATTATCAACCGGATTGGATGGATCGGGACTATAGAGCGCATAGACACCAAGATCCATAACCGCTTTTGCTGCATCCGCTGCTTTTTTCCATTTTTCTTTATCATATGCCTGTGGGAAAAGCTGCGTGCCGTCTGGATTTTTAATACCAGCATAGAGCGTGTTACCATTAAATAGCGGACTAGCTGCGTACAAAAGTGTCTTTGCTTTTAGTGCCAGCGCAGCACCCTTGGTAATTCGGCCAATCTCGCTAGGATTGTTATTAAAATTCAGTGGCAAATCAGCTGCCGCTGCATCGCACTCTGAAGTAATAAAAGCAACCACCGAATCCACCGGGCTTCTGAGGATGCCGGACACTTCGGCAGCATCATTTACATTATAGGTTTTGGTAATTAAAGGCACCGCCCCATATCTTCTGAAAAGTTCAAAATACTGCATGGCCCTTAAAAACCTTGCATCCGCTTTATAGCCTGGAATACGTGGTTTATAATAAGAGACCTTGTCAGCAGGGATTTTCGAGTTATCAATGTTTTCCAGAAAGATATTCGCAAGCCTGATCGTCTGATAAGCTCCATTCCAGTTATCCAGCGGGTTGGACACCGCGTTCCAAGAACCGGAATTAAAGGCTAATTCGGCCGGGCTTTCCCAGTGGTTCATGGATTCATCCGTACTGGCATCTAAAAGAACACCGTTATAACCGCCTGTTTCAACCAGTCCAAAATCCTGAACAGTGCGACCATAGAGTCCTGCCCATATTTTCTCGGCGTTTATGATGTTATCTAGCACGTCTTGGCTGGAAATCGTCTCCGATGGAACAACATCCAGATACTTCTCGCAGGCCGTCATAGAAAGACCCGCTAGCAGAAACAACGTCACGACCCATAATTTATATCGATTCATCATTGAAATTTTTTATTGTTATCAATTATTCCTTTTACATTCACTAGAATGTAAAATTGAGACCTGCATTAATCACTTTTTGTTGTGGATAGGTTCCTGTGCCACCATCAGAAATCTCCGGATCGAAGATTTTTAATTTATCCCAGGTAAAAAGGTTGATACCATTGACAAATACACGGGCATTGTCAATTCCTATTGAAGAAACCCACCTTTTTGGGAAAGTATACCCTAATTCAAAGGTTTTTAGTCTTAGATAATTCCCAGATTTGACCCAAAAGGTCGAAGATGCCTGGTTATTGGTGTTAACTTGTGAGGACATTCGAGGATAGTCATAATTCCCATCCGGATTAGAGGCTACCCAATGGTTATCAATAACGTCCTCCAAAACTCCGGTAAATCTGGCAAATGGGAAAATACCACTGCCGACTGTCATTAGTGAACCTCCTAGTCCGGACTGAAGAAACACACTGGCATCGAGTCCTTTGTAATGATAACTCAGGCTAAGTCCCAGTGTAGTAGTTGGATTAGGACTGCCAGGAATATATCCTTCATCGAGGCTATTGATAACTCCGTCACCGTTTATGTCTTTATATTTTATATCTCCAGGCTGCACCTGACCAAAAAAAGACTGATCAGGGCTATTTGCGATATCCTCTGCATCTCTGAAAAAGCCAACTGAGGTATACCCATAGTGTTGCCATATTTGCGTACCAGTTTTGGCCTGCCACTCACGCCCTGTAAAATCTGGTTCCGCATAATAAAGAATCTTATTTCTGGCATATGAAGCATTAATCCGCACAGAATACCCTTGGTTGCCGAATTCTTTGCGGTGCTCCAGGGAGATTTCAAATCCGTGATTATTGATAATCCCCCCATTGGTTGGAGGAATATCAATAAGGCCTAAGGTAGCCGGAATTAACTGCGAGGTCAGCAAAATATTATTACGCCGATTCCAAAAATAATCAGCAGTAATCGATAAAGCGTTTTTCCATAGGGACAGGTCCAGTCCGACATTTGCATTTTTGGATTTTTCCCAGGTAATAACAGGATTCCCGGTCTGTATTTCGTGGGCTCCGTTATAGCTATTGCCATCTCTATTCTGCCCGAATGTATATTCTCCGTCTGTAATGGTCCATGTGGATAAATAGAGGAATCTGTCGCCTCCTATTTGATCATTACCCACTACGCCATAGGAACCCCGTAATTTTAAATGATCAATAAAGCTAAGACCGGGATTATCGGCTACAAATTTCTCTTTGGAGATGACCCACCCGGCTGATACCGCAGGAAAAAAACCTAATCTGTGCCCAGCTGCGAAATTTTCGGACCCGTTATAACCTGCATTGAGTTCTACGAGATAACGGTCATCGTAATTATAGGAAACACGGCCAACGAGTCCATCATATTTGTAAGGTAGCCCCGCCACCGCATTGCCCTGCCCACCACTTACATCAGCGAAATAACTGGACTGATTGTACACTAAAACGCTGTGAACGCCATGCTTACCAAATTGACGGTCATAGTTTAGGTAAAGTTCAAGTGTTGTCCTTCTTCTTCCATTGGCTCCTACATCATAATTCAATGTTCCATCGCCTTGTTTGATGGTTTCATAGGTACCAGAGGCTGCCAAGTCTTTTACGGTATCAGCCAAGACTCCAGGCAATAATAAATATTCATAAGTTGACCCATTCAAGGACCGGGTGACGTTCCTATAGTTCAGATTATCAAATGAGAGTCTGACTCTTGAGCTTAGCCCTGGCAAAAGATGGTGCATATCCCATTTAAATCCGGCTGTAGACTGTAGCTGAGTTTCGAATAAACGCTGATATCCTGAGTTTACCAGAAGCTCATATGGAGAGGTAACATTTGGCCTACCTGGAACGGACCCGTCAGGATTCTCTAGCGGGAAATACCAGGATGGTATTTGCTTCATATCATCAAAAATTGACTGCGCAGATGTTCCTGGGTAATTACGGTCCCGGACGATGGCTCCTAGGTTGAGCTCCATCGTCAGATCTTTGGTAATCTGAAGATCAATATTGGACCTAAAATTATACTTATTGGTAACTGCCTGTATATCATATTGCTTGATCTGATCCTCAAAATTATATAATCCGTTTTGTCTCAGATAAGACATAGAAACAAAATATTTAGCAAAGTTGTTTCCGCCAGTGACATTCAGATTGCCCTGGGTCATCAAGGAGTAAGGCTTGAGCATAACATCCATCCAGTCTACACTAGGATAGAGATATTGATAGGCCGGACTAGAGCGGTCCTTATATAAATTCAATATGGAGTCTGTATATTGTGTTGTACTTAGGCCATCATTTTCAAGGCCTTCCCTAAAGAGGTGCAAGGCATCATAAGAATTAGCATATTTAGGTAATCTTGTTGGTGATTGCCACCCATTTTGTGCTGTAACGCTAATGGAAGGCTTGGCATTCTTTCCTCTTCTTGTGGTGACCAGTATCACACCGTTGGCACCTTTAATTCCATAAATGGCCGTGGAGGCGGCATCTTTTAGAATTGTTATATCAGAAATCTCATTGGGATCCAGATTGGAGAAATCCCTTTCAATTCCATCTACGAGAACCAATGGGCTATTGCTACCAGTTGTACCAAGGCCTCTAATATAAAGATTGGAACCGTCTGCTCCCGGCTCACCACTGTTCTGAATAGCTATCAGGCCAGGTAATCTGCCCGCTACAGCATTGCTAAGATTGGCAACAGGACTCTGACGTAAATCTTTTTGTCCTATAGAAGCAATGGCACCTGTTACATCTGAACGCCGTTGAGTCCCATAACCAACGATGACAATATCTCCCAAATCATTATTGGTGTTAACCAATTGTACCTTAAGTTCCTGCTGATCTCCAATATTAATCTCAGTGGTTTTATAACCGAGGTGCGATACCACGATGATATCTCCTGTTTTGACCGCAATGACAAAGTTTCCATTACCATCCGACAAAGTTCCTTTATTGGTGCCTTTGATTAGTACAGAGGCTCCTGAAATAGGGACCCCTGCCGTATCTGAAATAATCCCGGTTACGACTCTTTGTTGAAGAAGATACTCAGTTTTTAAAGCCTTCTGCTTATCAGGCATTATGTAAACGAACTGATCTTTAATCTGATAAGTAAATGGCTGCCCTTTCAAGAGGAGGTTCAGGGCATTTGATAATGAGCCATTTTTAATGTGAATCGACACAGCTGCAGCTTTATTTATTTGCTGATCGGGCCAGAAAAAAGCATAACCAGTTTGCCTTTCCAACGACTGTAAAGCTTCTTTAAGGGTTATGTGTGTTTTTTCCAGAGTTACGGACTGCGCGTTTGTCCGGGCACTCACATGCATCAGGGTGCATAGGAGCAGAAATATTGTTAGGCGCATTGCTTTAGAAAATTTTAAATACAGGCATCGCAAAGCATATAGCTTTTTGGGCAAAGCATAATATTGCATACTTTTGTAGAATTAGGGTTAAAATAATAACAGTTGCAAAACAGCGTAAATGTTACATTATTGAACTCTGATTACCGAGGGAGCAATTGCCGTTGCTTCCTCTTTTCTTTGTTCAAAATGTTTGGCTTGAAATTAATTATCGGGGCTTCTATTTCGCATAATAGATTGATTTAATATTAGTTAGATAATGTGGAGACAACCAAGGTTCTGTTCTCCAATTTGCAGTCGATGCCATTTGCCCTTAGGGCATCAATAACGTGCTTTAAGGGGACATTTCTATTAAGACTTCCGCTAAAACTCTGTGAGGGAATTGGCCCTAAATACTGGATATCTACGTCATACCAACGGGAAACCTCTCTCAAAAAAGCATGCACATCCATATCTTCCATGGGCAATTTACCTTTTCTCCACGCGGTAGCTATTTGTGTATCAACCCTTTTGACATTTATCAATCCTTGATTATCTACCTGGCCTTGCTGGCCAGGTGTCAAAATTGAAGATTGGTGGCCGTGACTGAGGCGAATAGCTCCTTCCAACAACGTTGCTGTAAGTGCAGGTTCGTCATTATATGCCATTATATTAAAATGAGTTCCTAATACTTTTATTTCTGAACCAGCAGCCTTGACCACAAATGGATGCTTACTGTCTTTGGCGACTTCAAAATATGCCTCCCCTGTAAGTTCTACCTCTCTGGTTTGCCCAATGAAATTTACAGGGAACCGTAATTTAGAGGCCGCATTTAACCATACTTTTGTACCGTCAGCAAGCATCATCTCAGGGGCTTGTTGCCCTCTTTGAGTAACTAAAGTGCTATAAACTTGTATACCTGCCTGCCTTGCAAGTTCTATTTTCTGACCATTGCTCTTCATTAGAAAAAGATTGCCTCCTGAAACCCGAATATTTCTGAGGCTGCTGGAAAGACTGCTGTCTAATGGAACGACTTTCCCATTCGGCAAAAGAATACTTGCACAGGTTGATCCGGGGTGAACACCAGCAACCTCCGCCAAATGTTTCGCTTCAGGGACAACCACTTTTTTAGTCCAGAAATAATAAATACCAATAGTCATCAATACCAAAGCTGCGCTCATCTTCCACTTATACCCTGCTAATCTCCAAACACCTATTCTCTTAGCAGAGGAAAGAACTGGAGGTGCATCAAGAGTTGCACCAGTTTTTTCTTCAATTTGTTGCCTTACCCATTGAAGCGCCTCCCGCCTTTGATCTTCATCAAGCTTTTGTGTCGACTGATTTGCATATGTATCCAAAAGAGTACTTACCAGGTCCTTTTCCTTAGGATTGCAGGTCCCTTTATAATACTTTTCAAGTAGAATATCCAGCTCTTCAGTAGTCATAAAATAATGCTTGCAGTTAATAAGTACCTTATTATTAAGGCGGGGAGTATTGGAATCTAAAATATTTTTTCCCGGAGCACAATCACAATTAATACGACAAAGTCAAGAATGCTTTTCTCACGGATAAAACGAAGGGCATTTTGTACAGTCTTCTTTACGGTACTTTCTGCAATATTAAGCCTATTGCCAATTTCCCGGTGGCTGAGTTGCTGTTCACGGCTTAGCACAAAGACTTCTTTCATTCTGGCGGGCATATGATCAATTACTTCTTTAATGGCAACATCTAGCTGTTTATGCTGAAGCGTACTGTCTGGCAAAATGGATTCCTTTTCAGGAAGAAGGCTGATCAGTTCCTCTAGAAGTTCTCTTTTTCTAACACTCCTATGGATATATTTGGCTGCCTGGAATCGGACTGCCTGGTACAGCCAGGCTTTAATAGAATGGGTGAATGCAAGCTTTGTTCTTCGGGTCCATAAAGACACGAAGATTTCCTGCAAAATATCAGCCGCATCTTCCTTACTATGTGTTAGCCCGAACCCATAATCCATTAGAGGCTCATTATAACGATCAAAAAGAACAGTAAAGGCGTCCAGGTCGCCCTGGCGCATTAATTCAAATAACTGCCCATCTTCATATTTTCTGTATTTGAAGTCCATTTGTTTTTGCGTAGAAGCAGAATATATTTTAAAACCGGCATATATCATCCAACAACCGTACACCACCTGTTAAAGGTAGTAAAATTTCATTATTGTCTGGTAAATTGGCACAGATTCACTCCACTAAAGGCATACATCATAGTGTGTACCTTAATGTTACCTTTCTTTCGGGCGCCATCGAATCTATTGCGGCCAATGTCAGCTGACAATTCACTGAACATGCCAATGGTTGTATTATCTATAATTTTTAGATTACAGATGCTTAAACCCCTTAAACGGCTGTCCGAGATAAAACTGTGATACTTCCCAGTAATTTAAAATATACCGTTTCAAAGAACAAATAACTCCTTTTATTATTGGCATCTGACAGCATACTCCTGGCTGAGTTGTATCAAATCCCAAGGGTGGAAGCTTGCCTTCACAATCTAACATTCCTCACATAACTCCCTGAGACTATTGCAGTAACTGAATACTCCATACAACAAACGAATCGAATGCATCCTGGCCGATAACTGCTTATAATACCTATTTGACTAGTGGCTTCTTGCAGCAAGAATTAATAATCTTGCTGCTTATTAAATTTAAAACCTGAGAAAGACCGGTCGCCCGGGAAATGAATTGAATTTGCGCATAGTTAACCCCTGTTTTGGGTGGTTCCTCGGGGCCTTCCTTTTCCCTACCACCCGGCATCAATGACTCTTCTTAATCGGTGAAAAAATTATTCTGCCTCAAGCTCTCTTATCCGGATAGCCGCCGCCTCTGAAGCGGGCGGGTAAAAATGCAATCTGGTTAATTTGTAATTTTTAACGTCGTCAAACGCAATCACCGGTCTTGCATCTGGATTTCTCACCCGAAACGTTACATTATCAATTATTAATCCATCAACGTGGCGGGCGTAAAGCCCACTGGAGGGATAGACCAGCCCGTACATTCTGTTTTCAGGGTAAGCGGCCGGGTGTTCCCCCAGCTCGGTGTCTGCATCTTGCTTCGTCCCCCCTCCCATTCCGGTAAATTCAATATCATGAAGGCGCACATTCTTTACATAGTGCCCTGGAAAGGCAGTAACGGAACTGGTCATTTTACTGTGACTTTCGGCCTTAATATGCGCTAACAGGACGTTTTCAATACCTCCTACTTGATCTTTCATATGCCTGGAGAAATCACCCTTATCAGTATAAAACTGCGTACCTCCAGTTTGGGTTTTGCCTCTGTTGCCTAACACGATAAAAATCGGCGTCTGGACATCTTGCATTCGAATATGGCTGATCCGGATATTGGAAATCCTGCCACCGTCCACTGCCTCCAGGGCAATACCGGAGATAACTGTAACAGGCTGATCAATGAACTTTAAATGTTGCTGCCAATGACGAATATTATCCTTGGATGCTTTATGGATCGTACAATGGGAAATATCTACATCATTCAGACCTGCCCTAGAGAGTGTACCAAACTTAATCGCGTTGCAATTACTGGCTATATCACAGTCCCGAACGACGATATGCTCAGGGAGCCGGTTTTTGTCATGACTTTTAAAACAGATCCCATCGTCATCCGTATCAATACTGCAGTTTTCTACCAACACGTTAGCTGCGTCGATATCCATCGCATCCTGATTAAAATTGGTGTGATTGTAAATCTTGAGATTCTTTAAAGTCAATCCGTTGCACCCCAGGTAATTCTGCAACCAATAAGCTGAATTGGTTAGAAACAGATCAGAAACAGTTATATTCTTAGCATCTATAATCAACAGCATGCAAGGACGGCTTCGGCTTTGTGCATTATCGTCATTTCCCAGATTAAATTCCGGGCTGTCTCCATTTCCATCAATGGTACCTGATCCGGAAATCTCAACATCATGGACATGCTCTGCAAATAAAAAGGCTTTATTGCTATTTTGAGTCCCATCTTGCCTGTGTGTAAAGGCATTAACGTAATGAACCTGGTTATCAGGATAGTCTTTAAATTCGGGGCTGCCTTTCAAAACCCCTTCTTTTTCTATCTGGAGATGTACATTACTCTTTAAGTACAAGGTGCCGGAAAGAAAAACACCTTCTGGCACTATGACTTCTCCTCCTGCAATCGCACACGCATCAATTGCCCGCTGAATAGACCGCGTATTGATCGTCTTGCCATCTGGGATTGCACCATAATCAGTGATATTGAAGGTTTGACAAAAAGCGGGTGCGGCCATTAAAGCCCCACCCAAACAAGTTATCAATCTAAAGGCAAAGTGCATTTTTCTTATATATATTAAGTTCAGCATTAATCAACAAGTTTGATAATTTCCGTACCAGCTAATAAAAAGGCCCCGACACCGTATACGTAGGTGCTTTCATAGTTTGTTGCAATCGGTCCACTGCCGACATTTTGCACAAAGCCAAGTTTTCCATCCGGATGTACTGCCGTTTTCATCGCTGTCCATGCCCGTAATACAACAGGCAGGTAGGTTTTTTTATCCAAAAGATTATTGTTTATGCCCCAGGCGAGGGCATAGCAAATAAAACCGGTTCCACTGGTTTCCTTTTCGCTATAGCTCAACGGATCCAGTAAAGAGGCGTGCCAGCTTCCATCGGGCTGCTGAAGGGCAATAATACGCCGCGACATTTCCTGTAAAAGCTGTTCATAGCGCCCCCGGTTAATAAAATGAGCCGGCATATATTCAAGCATGTGTGCTGTTGCGGCCATCACCCAGCCATTTCCCCTGGACCAGAATATTTTCTGGCCGTTCTTTTCCTTTTGCATAAAAAACCGACTGTCTCTATAAAAAAGGGAATCTGTTGTATCATATAGATAAGCTGTTGTTTTCCACCATAGGGAATCTGCCTTCCTCAAATAATCTTTATTGCCGGTTATACTGGAAAGCATGGCAAGGCCGGGAGGGCCCATATATAGTGCGTCACACCAAGCCCACTCCCGGTGCGTAATACCAGGCGCGATTTTAAGAGATTCAGCGAATTTGCTGGCGACAATTGAATCGGCTAACCTTTTCCATTTAGCGATCATTTTGGACGCCCTATGCTTTTTAAACATATAACTATACATCTGCGCAATACAATAATCATCGGCAAAATACCGGTTCGGACCTGTGTCCCATTGAAACTCATTTCCAATACCCATTAAAAACCGGTCGTACCGGATACGCTCTTTTTTATTGCATGCGTCCATTAATGCCGTTAAACCCGTGTAAAAAGCCGCACTCTCCCAACCGTTTTTCGTACTCACAACCTGCCTGGTGTTATAGGCTGCTATCTGCCAGCCAGCCACCTTATTCATAATTTGCAATACAGAATCCGGTCTTGGCAGACTTTGTTTGCTGTTCTGGCCGGATAGAAAATTCCAGCAACTTACCAAGGCACATAAGATCAACACACATTTTTTCTTCATAAATATAAATTGAAGTAGTTTATTGAATATCTGATCGGGTAAAATAATTTCGCCAAAGCGTGACACGCATCAAAACAGGGAAAAAGAAACCGGCAGGTCTTTTTGCACCGGTTTACCGCACAGATCACCCGGAGGAAAAATAAAATCCTGCTCTGACACCCTGTTATCAGCCTCTTTGCCCCTTTCTTCTGGATCCTCAAATTGAACCCGAACGCCCCTTTGACTGTAAGTCGGGTCAGCAACGGCTATCTGATAATTGCTACCTTTCCGTGATAAGATCAAAATAACAGGCCCTGTCACTGTGATCTTCTTGCTATCTGGAAGCGTCAATGTCCCTGCTTTATAAAACACGGCTCCAAGAACCCCGGATGTTGTATCAAAGGCTGCCTGAATAGCCGTATCGTTTCGGATGACAATAAGGCTGTTCGTTTCGGCTATTTTTTCCAGCGTCTTTTCAGACGCTGCCGGAGCTACTATATATTGATAAGTTCCCCGCCGGGGCCTGATACCGTGCTGGACGCTGAGACTGAAGACCTCCCCGGAAACCGGCTCCGGACTTTCTGCAGAATTGATATGCCGCCACGATCCTACCTGACGTTTTTGTGTTAAAATAACTTTTTCTCCCGCCGGAAATAAATAGTCCATATGATCATGGTATACCCACCGCATACTATCGAAACGCTGGCTTTCTCGCCCAAACCGGCGGGAACCTGCCTGATCGCCGATCCATATCTCTCCATTTAAAAAACACTGATTGACAGCAGTCAGCACAGCGTCTGCCGCCTGGCTGGTAATCCCTGCGCCCAGGCAAAGCATTTTGCCGCCGACAAAAAAGTAGGCTTTCTTTGCCCGGGCGCCTCGGTAGTCCCCGTCAAAAGCAATGATCCCGTCCTGACCATTACTCACCCCGCCGCCAAAATAATTGGTTCCGTATAAATATCCCGTTAAAGAAGCCGAATCCGGGTTTTGAACGGCCGTGGTTCCCGGAACACGGCACCAGTCCCACAGCGGGAAAATATTATAATACTCCTTGCCGGTTGTCATGATATTAGTCGCTCCCAGGGGAAGGCTATGACCCAATACATTTTCCCGGTTCAGGGATTCTGTTCCCAGCGTCTGTTTAGAAATTATCTTGGCTGATAAATAATATCCCCTGCCATGTTGGGTCATGATAGCAGATTTCCAGAAATAGCGATTTCCAAGGTAGCGCTGCGGATAAGGGCCACCGAGTAAATTTTTCCGCCACTGACGATAATCAGCCCTGTGACCAGAATCGGCCTCTATAAGTTCACCTAGTGTGTTTAGCCCGATTCCCCTCATTCCACCGGGACGGGAGATATTTCTCCCAATAGCGCCAAAGTCGACGACGCTTCTGTAACTTAATATCTGGTGGCCTTGTAATACAGTGTTCGCCAGTAAGGCCAGCCGGTCTGCAGTGAATAAAGTGTCAAAACGCGTTCCACTAGCTAAAACCACCGCGTGTGCGATCTCTCCTATCAGGGCCATGCCGTAGCCTCCGGAATATAATTGCTGATGATGCTGATGAAAACTATGATCTATTTTAATGCCTTCCGCACCGTTTTTGTGCTGTATCCTTAATAGTGACGCCATAGCCGCAAAACCATGATCAATAAGTGTCAGATCCCCTTCGATACATCCCTTATAAAGAGCGATCCTTGCCACCCATGCGAGATTCATCCCCTGGTGATGTAAATTGGTCGTTTCATCTTTCAGATAACTTGCATATTGCAGCAATTTTTTCTCAGGGATTTCCCCTTTAAGCAATAATAATGGCACCATAAAGGCTGCTGGACTGCCAATATCTCTATACCACCAGTTGGAAGATACCGGCTTTCGGTTATAAAAGAATGTCAGGCCCTTTAACAGACATTGTTTTAAGACAGGCGTATGGTACAACCCGTTACCTTCTGAACAGTAAGCTATAGCCATATCCCCCAGCCTTTCCAGATGTTCAAGGGGACGCCAAAGTGTAATAGAGGTATCCGAATAGTCTATATCGGACCAGCTTCCATCTTCCATCATAGTCCTTATAAGCCTTTTCACCTCTTTTGAATGTATTTTTATGCCCCCGGCAATATTGTCACGGATGAGCCGGCGGGCAATTGTATCAATGGCGCCCCTGGCCTTGACATCCGGTTGCACCACACCTTTTGAAAGCAATGGAGGTACAGCACCTGGCCACTGCTGCGCAATAGACGGCTTCCATAAAAGTAATACCAGCATTACCCAAAAAATATGTATCCGTTTCATCGTCGTCATTTATTAATAAGATCAGTAGTCGCTCATTGTTAGGCAAGAGCACTATTTTATATGCCCGTCAGGATTTGTATGGGCAAACAGATCTTCAAAAGAAGACCGCTCCTGTCTGAAGTGTATTACCTGGGTTCCTGCTGACAGCGCAATATTCTTAACACCTGTCCAAAACACGCCAGCTATACCCTCAGGCAAATTTATCGTTGCCCTGTACCCCTGCTGCTCTGTCCCTTCATATTTAACAGAGATAAATGTGTGGGTTCTTCCGATCGGCACCCTGCAGGAAATTTTGTGAAGTCCCCCTAAATTCGGCGCGATCCTGACCGTTTTGAATCCGGGTGAGGTGGCTTCTATCCCACATATGGTCGCCAAAAAGTCGTAACAGGGGCTTGCGCTCCAGGCATGACAATCAGAACGCACCCGTGGAGAAGTGGTTTCCGGGAAGGTCGTTAATCCAGATTGAAGCATATTTTTCCAGGGTGTAAGTGAAGCAATATACAAATTCCCCAACCCGGCCTTCTTTAATGCTTGCGCATAGTAAAACCGGTAAAAAAGCGATGCAGGAACTAAAGTTTTATCTTTTATCACCTTTATCATGCATTGCTTTTGGTCTTTTGTATCAATGCAACCGGTCAGAATACCCCAGATATTTGCATGCTGACTAAAAGATTTCTTTTCCGGCGAATCGGCCAGCAGACCTCTTGTCTGGTCAAAACAATAGCGATACACCGCTTTTTTCATTGCGTCTGCCTGTTTTAAAAATGCCTCGCTTTTCTGTGTCCAGCCAAAATAACGAAAGAGCTCCGCTGCCTGTTGAAGTGTATAGACATATTGAAGGGAGATAATGGACGAGTTCCCTGTCAGACCGCCCTTAGGAATACCTTTATAGGAGAAAGACCAATCAATAAAATTCCAGTAAGGCAGCTGTCCCAGCAGACCGGTATTGGGATCCGTTCGCTGCTGGAAATACGATAAAACTGCTTCTATGGGAATTAAATAGCCTTTCACAAATGCCGGATCTGTCGCATTCAGCCAATAATCATACAACATAGACACCCAAAACAGTGAAAAGGGGGGTATATACTTTGGGTTCCCCGCCGGATAAGCATCGGTGGTTAACCCATCAGGCGTCTGCGACTGATGAAACTGTTCAATTGCGTTGCGCATAAGCCGGTCATCACCGCTGACATATAGAGAAATAAGTGCCTGTATGCGCGTATCCCCCACATATTGCAACTGTTCATAATATGGACAATCCATATAGGTTTCCTGTGCACAAAGCCTGGCTGTACGCCAGCCTACCCGCCAGATTTTTGATAAAAGGCTGTCCGGTGTGTCAAAGGTCGCCTGTTGCTGAAAAGGATAGGCGGAAAAAACAGCCTCAAGCCGGTCGAGTGCCAATGGAGATGATTGTGTATTTACCTCGATCTGTAAGTACCGGTAGGTACGTATCCAAAGCGGCCGGAACAGCCGGTCTTTCCCCCCGTCGGGCAAAAAAACATCATAATAACCTTTTATATGCTTGCCCGTTATTTGATCACGGTCTCCTTTCAGCCCCTGATCATCTAGTAGTGACTCTGCATAAACTAATTTAACTTTTGCGCCTTTACCGCCGCTAAAATTAATTTCGGGATAAGCACTGGTAAGTGTTTTCCGGTCAAAAACAATCCGCACTGACTTATTAGCAGGAACTTCGAGCGTGCCCCTTCTTTTGAAATCTTCCGCAAGCTTTCCGCTGTCCTTTGTTCTCAGTCCGCTGATACGAACAATTCCGCCGATGCCCTCCCGCTTTTGCTCCATTAATGGAATCTGGCGCGGCTGCATCACCCTGCGCTGGTTATAGTATTTAAATTCAGGTTCCGAAACAGGCCGCTTCCAGTCCTGGTCGTTATACGCCGGCATTTGCCAGCCCCAGGGATAATCTTTAAAATCGACGCTATCACAATCGCCTACTATGTAAGAGGCCAGTCTGGCAGGCGGAAAGGATTCAGGATGGTAAGCCTTGCAGCGAATAATCCTCCAGCTGCTGTCCGTATTCACCATCTGTTCTTTTCCGCTGTTTCCCTGTAATACAAATCCCGTCTGATAACTGACCTGTGCCGCCGGTGCCCCCGCGCCCATGTTCCATAAAAGTGCCGCCAGGATATTTTCTCCGGGTTTTAAAAAAGGAGCAATATCTATCGTTTCATAATTCCAGTTCCGTAAATCTCCTCTGGCCGGTCCGAAACAGACCGCTTTTCCATTCACAAAAAGCCGATAGCGCTGATCTCCGGAAACGTGTATGATAAATGAATCTGTCTTTGATTTTAATATAAACGATTTACGGAGAAAAAAGACCCCATACCCCCGCAAATCTTCGCCCGGACAACTGATCCAGTTCGCCTTTAAAGATATCTGTGGATAGCTGACAGGCTCTTTCATGGATTGCCCGAAAGCATGTATGGACAAAAAAACAGTAAAAACAACCGCTGTCAATACAGATCTAATGGCCCGGTTATCTTTTCCTGCTTTTCTCAGGATCCGGATTTTTGCCGGCAGGATAACACCCATCCATCCCATCCATCTTAAAGGTTTTCCCATGGTATTAATTTTTAAAAGTAGCTGCAAAGCCTGGTTACTTCTTTATGAATTTCTGAGATACCTGACCGCTTTTCCCGCTGAGCCTCAGAAAATATACGCCTGCAGGCAGAAATGAAACATTCAGCTGCCTGTGGACGCCGGCACCTTTTTCATCCAGCGCATATTTTTTTATAATGCTGCCCGTTATGGAAAGGATCTCCGCCTTATCTATCATCTGCCTGTTTGTATATATTGAGAGATAATCAGTAACCGGATTGGGATAAATCCTGACAGCCGGCCCAGGTGTTTGCTCGTCCATGCGGACAGTTCTTACGGGTGAAAGAAAAATCACATTTCCCTGATCATCTAATTGCCGTAACCTGTAGTAGTTCTCTCCTGCGGCAGGAGAGGGATCAAAGAAAGAAAATTTCATGGCATCTCCATCCGTGTTTGTTTTAGCTTCATCGACTCTGCCCAGCCTTGTCAGCTGCCCGGCATCTGTGCCGTGGAGAATATCAAATACCGGGTGAGGCCGCCCTGAATATACATTCCAGCTAAGTGCAACCCCGGTTTTGACGCGCTGTACCTGAAAATCACCGGCGCCTACAGGCAGGGTAATTTCTTCAAAAAGGTCTACCTTCCGCGTACTGCCGGTAGAATCTCCGCCAGGAAGGCTGAGACTGATCAAAGTAGAATCCCCATCCCAGACTGCCCCCGCTCCTGTCAGCTTTTTACTAACAGCCAGTTCAATAGTGGCACCGGCTTTATATAACGGATCTGCCACCGCAATGCTGTAATGCGCGCCGCCGGCTTGCAGTTGGCCGCCAGACTGTGGTTTAAAACTAACTAACACTACGGCACTCTTATTGGAACGAATGGCGAGTCCATCACCCAGGTCAATAACGCCAGGATGATAAAAGACAATACCGTATTGATGTGTACTGTCATTTCTTACTGCCTGAATGAGCGTATCATTGCTTAAAACCGAAAACCTGTCTTGTGACGCGTAATCTTCAAAGTCCTGCAAACTTTTATCGGGAACTACAATATAGGCGTAGTGACCGTTTGTCGGATGTATACCATGATCGGCCCACAGACTGAAAACAGGGCGCGATAGGGTGTCCGTACTTCCATCTATATTGATCGACCGCCAGGTTCCGGTCTGCTGTGTGTTCTGTAAGGTGACTTGCCCGGTAGCAGGAAAAATATAGCCCACACGCCGGTGATGCACCCAATTTAAATCCGCAAAGCTTTGGCGCTCGTCAGTGAAGGTGGACGTAGTCCCTGCTGCATTAAAAACAATATCACCAGAAAGGAAACACTGATTTACAGATGTATATACAGGATCATTCAAAACAGAGCTGACGCCTGCCCCCAGGCAGAGCATTGCATTATCCATAAAGAAATAGGCTTTTTTAGCCGCTACACCTCCGTAATTATTTTCAAAGGCAATTACGCCGCCTTTTGCGTCACTGGCTCCTCCCGCAAATTCATTAGTTCCGATAAGATACCCGTTTAAAGCGGCAGAATCCTGATTTTGAACTGTGGTCGTTCCGGGAATGCGGCACCAGTCCCATACAGGAGCGATCGTATTATACTCCAGACCATCGGTCACGATATTGGTCGCGCCAAGCGGAAGGTTATGCCCTTTGACATTTTCTCCATTTAAGGATTCTGTTCCATAGGTCCTTGTTGAAAGGACTTTGGCAGACAGATAAAAGTTTGCCCCGTGCTGCGTCATAATATCGGACTTCCAGAAATAATTATTCCCCTGGTAAGCGGTTGGAAAAGAAGCGCCGCTCAAATGATCTTTCCATGCCTGATAGTCAGCAGCATGACCGGTGTCAATGCTTCCCATTTTTGATAAGACATCCGCAGAAATATTATTATAAGTGGATGTTGTCTGCCTTGAAATATCGCGTCCGATGCTCCCAAAATCAATCATGTTCCTGTAGCCAAGTAACTGATGCCCCTTTAATAGCACATTGGACAAAACCTTGAGGTTGTCAGCTGAAATGGAATTAATAAATTCCGTCCCGTCCGCTAATTGGATCGTACCGGCAAAATCGGTCATAATAGACATCCCGTACCCACCTGAATATAACTGGGCATGATGCTGATGAAAGCTATTATCCAGCTTAATTCCTTCATCATCCCATCCGGGCACAATAACCAGTGAGGAATAAATCGCCCTGAAAGAAGCGTCAAGTAACCGGTAATCGTTTTCAATACAGCTTTTGTACATCGCTATATTCGCGATCCAGGTTAAGTTCTTTGCTTCTCCGGCAAACCGGGCCAGCTGGTCTCGCAGGTACCTGGAATAATTGACCAGTGTATCCTCTGGCACTTCACCTTTCAGAAGAAGTACCGGGATCATATAGTCCTGCGGAGCGCCAATGTCGTTATACCACCAGTTGGTGGACTGTGGATTTTTATTTATAAAAAAGCGAAGGCCGAGCAGTATGCGCTGCAGCATATCGGAAGACTGATAATAGGTATTGCCGGGCGTTCTATAGGCAATAGCCATTGCTTTTAAATTGTTCAGATGTGCTCCGGCCGGAAAGTTCAAAGCGACCGTATCATAATCAATAGTCGGCCAGCTGCCATCTGCCTTTTGAGCGGCAATAATGGCCGCTAAACTGCTTTCATTAACAGCGCCGGGGACAAGCCGGTGCACAAGCCGGTTGGTGACTGTATCGATGCTGCGCTGCTGCTCCGGTGTCACGGGTTCAGGCGCCGCTCCATAGACCTCTAATTCGCCAATCCGGTAACGGCTACCTGCATTGCCACCTGCCCTGCCGCGCCCATTAAAGCGAACATAACGTGCCGTTCCGTGGAGATTCTTTATGGAATCCACCGTCCGGGCGTTCGCATTATCGATGGTTGCTATTGTTGACCAGTTCAGATTGTCCCCGGATATCTGAATATCAAAACTCCCGGAATAATAAGTATCCGCCCACTTAATGACTACCTCATCAATGATATAATCAAATCCCAGATCTACACCGACCCATTGCTTATAGCCCGATGACGAAGAAGACCATTTAGTAAGCGGATCGCCATCAAAGGCATTGGAAGCCGGATAATCAGCGCTTTCCACGGAAGACGCACTTCCAGGCCTGTTAAGTGCCAGGTTGTCACCGGTATTTTGTGCGAAAACAGTTCCTGTATTTATAAAGAGAATGACCATTAAAATTTTTGCCAATGAGGTCCTTAGACCATTAGCGGTCTTATAAGCAGGCATACCTTTTCATTTTAAAAGTTTAAAAAATTTCCTTCGCCTTAATAACCCGTATTTTGCGGAAAGGCCGTGGATGTGCCTTGGGTAGCGTCAATCTGCTTTTGCGGGATTGGTCTTAATACGTGATAGTCCTTGATCAGAACGGCGGCCGCGGGATTATATAATTTTACCCGGCTAAGCAAGGTCTTGGTTCTGACCAGGTCAAACCACCGCATGTATTCGCCCGATAATTCCCGTGCTCTTTCATCCAGAAAGAAAGATAAGCTCAGATCGGATTGCCTGACTTCCATAGCTGCCTGATTGGCGGCCGTAATTTCTGGTGTCGCCCCCTGAATGGCCGCCCGCCTTCTTAATGTGTTGACATAGACAAGCGCTTTATCTGGATGACCCGCCATAAATGCGGCCTCTGCAGCAATCAGATAGGTTTCTCCCAGCCGGTATATAATCAGGTCTTTTGTACCGTTGGCATCGTTTATGGCGGTTCTTAAAGAGTCCTGGAATTTACTGTTCATGGGCCATACAGTCGTCGTATAATCGCTTGGGGCGAATATTTTGTAGGATACGGCATTTCTTTCCGATTGAGATACCTCACGGGTTGTTGTGATAAAAGCCGTATCTCCCAGATGCATCTGGACAGATTTTCCGTTGATGGTATAAGTGCCGGGTTTATTACAATACCAGACTGTTTTAAACGTACCCTCGAAGCGGCTATCGTATTTTTGGTCATACAGCCCCAACATATAGGCGGTAGGCTTAAAATGTGCATAAGGCCTGCCGTTGGCCAGGTCACGCATCATCCCCGGCTGCCCGTCATAGCCACAGTCAAAATCCAGATGCGCATTATTGCCGCCGCCGGCAAGGGGATTTAAACTGTATTGACAGGAGAAAATAACTTCGGGGTTTACTTCACCGGCACCCTGAGCGAAAATATCCTTAAAATCGGGCAGTAATTTTGCGTCGCTGGTCGTAATCACCTCTTCGGCCAGCGCTTCAGCTCTGGCATAGTCTGATGACTCGGCGGCAGTGCTGCCGGCCCTGGTGAGATATACTTTGGCTAACCCATGCTGCGCCGCAGCCAGCGATACACGTCCGATATCAGAAGGCGTCTTAGGCAGATGCGCAATGGCAAAATTCAGATCACTTATTATGGAGCTATATACTTCTTTGACAGGCGTACGGGTAGCCACTGAAGAGGCGCTGTTGGTGGGTGTTAAGGTTAATTCCAGCGGCCCGAATGTCTGCACCAGTAAAAAATAATAATGTGCCCTTAGAAAATATGCTTCTGCTAGCCTGGTATTTTTCAAGGTAGAATCCATACCGGATACATTAGCCGCCGCCGCAATAACGGCATTACAAGTATTAATCCCTTTATATAGCTGAGCCCAGACACCGCTGGTTGCGTTAAAGACGCCATTGGCGGGGTTTAAATTCGCTGTATAATTATTAAAAGTCGGATCTGCATTCCCGTTTGTATACTCATCTGTACCAAACACGGTAAGCCAGCCGCCGCTCTGGGTACCGTACCAGGATCTCAGCGCAACATAGCAAGCCTTTACCCCGTCTTCCAGGCCTGCCGGCGTATTAAGGTATTGGTTGGAAATCTGCGTGCGTACATCTTCGACCAATAGTTTTTTACACGAAACGGCGAGTATAAGAATAGTTGTATATAAAATTAATTTTTTCATCGTCATTTAGTTAAAAGGTTACATTTAAACCCAGCTGATAATTAATGATAGCCGGTTCAGAAGTATTCTCCGGATCAATGCCGTCATATTTATGAACAAAAGAGGAAAACACATATGGATTGGTCACATTAAAATAAACCCGGAGTGATTTTGCGGCCATCTTATTGGCTATCCGCTTGGGTAACCGGTAGCCAATATCTATATTTTTCAGGCGAAGAAAGGAACCGCTGAAATACTTTAACGTGCTGCCGTAAATCGGCCCCGGGCTCCCCGACTGCCCACTGAGTGGCTGCGGATAGGCGTTGGTCGGATTTTCGGGTGTCCAGTAATCTACATCGATCATATTGTAGCGCCCGCCAAGTGCAATGCTATTATTGGGAACGGTCCTGAAATAATCTGCGATCAGATTCCCTGTCTGTCCCACAATAAAGATACCCAGGTCAATATTTTTAAAGCTGAACCGGTTATTAAGCCCAAAAGTCCATTTAGGATGCTTCTGTCCCAGGATCATCCGGTCTTCCGGGTCGATCTTGCCATTGCCATTCCTGTCGGCTATTTTAATCTGGCCTACAGAAGAACTGAATTTAGCGGCCTGTTCATCTTGTCCATTTTGCCAGATCCCTATTTTCTGATAATCATAAAACACCTGCACCGCTTCACCGATAAACCGCGCGTCTGCCACGTCATCTACTTTGCCGGCCGACAACTCCAGGATTTCTTCTTTATTGAAGGCAGCCGTCAGATCTGTTGTCCACTGAAAACCTTTTTCCCTTTTGGATAAAATATTGACGCTGGAAAGGCTCATTTCAAAACCGGTATTGCGGGTACTGCCGATATTGGTCGTTACGGTAGAAAATCCGGTGGAAGTGGGAAGTACAAAAGGCAGGAGTAAATCGAACGTATGGCTCCTGTAAGCTTCCAGCGATCCGGTAAGGCGCTCCTGAAAGAAGCCAAAATCTATACCTGCATTATAAGACTCAGTCGTTTCCCATTTAAGGTTCGGATTGGCAATAGAACCAGGCATATAACCAAAGGCTGATTCATCGTTAAACGTATAGGCCGTTCTTGAAAGCAGGCCCTGCGTTCCATAAGGACTAAGTGCGGTGTTACCCGTGCGGCCGTAACTGAGCCTTATCTTCAGGTTGCTTAAATAAGAAGCATTCTTCAAAAAATGCTCGTTATAAATATTATAGGCAAAGGCTGCCGAAGGAAAAAAGCCCCACTGGTGGCCAGGCGCAAACCTGGACGAACCGTCTTCTCTGGCAGTAAGTGTAACCAAAAAACGGTTATCGAAGCCATAATTCGCGCGGGCCATATAAGAAAGGATATCCCATTTTGAGTAGCCGCTTCCGACTCCTGTAATGGTATTGGCAGAGCCGAGATTATAATAGGTAACGGAACCCACCGGCAAATCTTTCACACCTGCACTTGTCGATTCGTCTTCTCTTTGCTGGACACTGTACAGGCCGGTCAGGTCCAGATGATGTTTACCAAAAGTCTTGTTATAGGTCAGTAGATTCTCCAGTGTATAAGAGAAAATGAATTGATCCGAATTGCTTGCTTTAGGCAGTTGCCCTTGCTGGCTGGTGGTCAGGGAAGCGGCATAATCTCCTGAACGGCTATTGGTGATATCCGGACCGAAATTCACCCTGTATTTTAACCCGTCTGCCAGTTTAATCTCACCATACAGACTTGCCAGAATACGTGTGCGTTTGGTCTTATCGATCAGGTTGCCCGGAATAAAATTTGTCAACGGATTGTACATCAGTGCATCTCCGTTTGGAAAGGCAATAATATTACCATCTTTATCGTAAGCATTACCCACCGGACTCTGGATAACGGCCCCGTAATAAGGGTTAAAATCTGCACCATTTTGAATATTGAAGGACCCTAACATAGACAGGCCCATTTTTACGGATTTGCCTATCTCCTGATCCAGATTTGCACGAAGGCTATATCGTTTATAGTCCTGCAGTTTAATTTGTCCGATATCATTATAATACCCCAGTGAAATATTATACCTGGTGGTTTTGGATGCGCCCAGTATGCTTAACTTATGATTTTGTGTAAAACCGTCGCGCGTGATCTCACGCTGCCAATCCGTGAATTGGTTGTTTTGGATGGCTTCCAGGGAGGCCGGGTCGAATATTTTAGCATCAGAAGCCGCCGGATCAGACGGATCATAGTTGCCGGTGGCTTCATAGGCATCCCGGACAAAGCGGACAAAATCCGGTCCATTGAAGTTCTTTGCATATCTGGAGATTTTCTTTACGCCGAAATAGGTATCATAATGAACTTCCGGTTCCCCGTTTTTATTATAAGTACCTCTGGCTGTCGTAATAAGTATAACGCCGTTAGCTCCTCTGGACCCATAAATGGCGGTAGCAGAAGCGTCTTTTAAGACCACCATGGACTTAATATCGCTGGGATTGATATCTGACAGGCCGTCCGTTGTCGGTATACCGTCAATGACATATAAAGGGTCGTTGCCGCCGGAAATGGACCGCTGTCCCCTGATAAGAACGCTGGGCGCCGCCCCTGGCCTGTTATCGCCTTGTGTTACATACACGCCTGCGACACGTCCCTGGAGCATTTGCTGCGGTGTACTGACAGGCACTTCCTTTAGGGCTTTTTCATCAATGACGGAGACAGCGCCGGTAACATCTTTACGCTGCTGTGTGCCATAGCCGACTATAACGATCTCATTTTCAGTAGGTGCTTTATCCTGCAGGGTGATATTTATAACGTCTTTGTCTCCTACTTTTACTTCCTGCTGAATATAGCCGATGAAACTATAGACCAGTGTACCATCCATGTCCGGGAGACGAACCGAATAATTCCCCAGTTCATCGGTAATAGCGCCCTGCTTAGTCCCTTTAATGATAACACTTACCCCTGATAAGGGATCACCATTGGAATTGGTAACCTTTCCCTTTACAATAACAGACTGATCTATAACGGCTTTTTCTATAGACGCCTCCGTTTTTGGCGTAACCACAATCGTATTTCGATTGATAGTGTACGTAAAGGGTTGATTAATGAAACATGCCTCTAAGGCTTCTTTAAGGGAAACATTCTTGAGATCAACGGTCACCGGACTTGCTGATCTGAGCATTATGGCATCATACAAAAAGCTATAGCCACTTTGCTTATGGATTTCATTAAGGGTTTCCTTGAGTGAATAGCCACGTTTATGCAAATTTATTCTCTGCGAAAACGTCGCTGCACTGGCATGTAACAGCGTCACCAGACACAGTAAGAAGGATAATTTCATAATGAGAAACATTTTGGATTTCACACAGGATCCCCACCTGTTTTTCAATTCAACAGTTTTTCTATACATTTGAGTGTTAGGTTTTGAAGATTGGTTATACGAAATGGTCAAATTTTAAATACCTGACATGTGCAAGCAAGACCAGGTTGCGCCACGAACGCGCCTGGTTAAGCTTGTTTTGAACCTTAGGTGCAAACAACGGGTAACATCTTTATTTCATAATGATTACTTTTTTTCCCTGAATTTTATAGTGAATGGCATGAGTCAGCTCCATATTATTTAACAACTCATGAATATCTTTATATCTGGAGACCGTTCCTCCAAATCTCTTACTAGTCAGATCGCCCTTGATCTCTACATCAACATCATACCACCGGGAGACTTCTTTCATAATATCAGCTATTGACATGGATTCGTCAAAAATAAAATTGCCGTTCTTCCAGCCCATCACCTGATTTAAATCAGCTCTCTGAACCGAAATATCGGGCTGACCAAAAAGCGTCGTCCCCTTTTGCCCGGGTTTAAGCACACGCCTTACATTCCCTTTATGAAGGCGCACTGAACCCTCCAGCAGTGTCGTTACAACGCCCTTATTGTTCTGATAGGCATTGACATTAAAATGTGTTCCAAGGACCTGAATATCTATATCCCCGGTATGGACAATAAAAGGCCTTGTTTTACTTTTAGCCACTTCAAAATACGCCTCGCCAGTCAGCGTAACGGATCTGCTGCTCCCCTGGAAGTTAACGGGAAATACTAATGAAGATGCGGCATTCAGCCAGACCTTGGTCCCATCTACCAATATAAGCTGGTATTGTCCGCCGCGTGGCGTTGTAATCGTATTGGTGGCTGTTTCACTTCTGTGTTTGTCACCAGGCGCTGCTTCATCTGTCTGTGTGTTTTTAAACTGCGTACCAAACTGATAAACGACTTTCCCGTCTTTTGTCTTGCGCACTTTAACGCCCGCTTGCGTGGTAATTGTCCCTGAATCCAGCTCATTTAACACGATTCTGGAACCATTTGCGGTGGTAAGAATTGCCTGAGAGGAAGCAGGCAGAATATTAGCTGCATTAACCGTTGGTAACCCGTTTTTACCGGTTAATGCTTGGGTCCTGTCTGTGTTACCGTTTCGAAAAATATAGCCCGCGGACAGACCGGCGGCTAAAATCAGGATCGCTGCCACCTGTACCCATTTAGAACGAATCACGCGCAGAATAGTTGAACTTCTCCGGTAGTCCTCTAAAAAGTCATTTTCTTTCCCCGACGCGATCTGAGATTGCTCCCATTCATCGAGCCATGCATAATATTGTTCTCTATTAGAAGGATCTGACAGCCACACGCCTATTTCTTTATTTTGCTGGGCAGTTGCTTTACCCTCAAAATGCAAAAACAGGATCTCCTTTAAATTCGACACGTTCATCAGCGCTCTTTTAGTATACACGTATTATAAACTGGTTGATAGTAATGACACGACCACAAAAACAATTGACTTTTATTGATCAACGTAGCTACGCAAATTGATACAAGTAGCCCAACTTCACAGATAGCTGTGTGCTGTCGCTGGGCATACCTGCTAATCAAGATACACACCCACTTTTTTTCTCAAAATTGATAATGCCTTCATCATATGAGCTTCCACTGTTTTCAATTTTATATTCAGCTCCATGGCGATCTCTTTATTTTTTTTGCTCTCAAAACGGCTTAGAATAAATACTTTCCTGCATTGAGGCGGCAGGCTTTTAATCGTTTCCTCTACTCTTGTAAAGAGCTCGTCCATTAACAGAATTCTTTGCGGATCGTTCCCGTCAATATAATGGAGCCCGCTATCAATCTGATCCGGTAAAAAGGCAGCGGCGTCAGGCGTGTATTTTCTTAGATGATCAACCGCTTTATTGCGCACAGCCGCATATAAATATGCCCTGAATGAATAGGAGATTATTTCAAATACTTTTTGATGCCAGAATTTTAAAAACACCTCACTGACTATATCCTCGGCTACCTGCCTGGAGCATACAAACCGGCAAACGTGATTGCAAAGCGGCCGGTAATACTTTTTATACAACAGTTCATATCCTAAAGCCGGATTTATTGAGATGATATTTCTAAAATCGTTTTCATTTTGCAACATGCTTACTTTACAGGCTTCCTCCTCAGAGATAACTTCTGTCTGGGGGCTTTCTTTAAGCCCTATTCGCCGATCGTAAGTAATATATGGATGTAACGATTCCTTCATTAACCTTCTGCATTTTAAATGCCCTTTAACATAAGACGACTAAAATTAGTATTACCCTTAGTGCTTTTAAGATTTTTTTTACGATTTTTTCACAGTTTCATATAACAATTTGATTTTCAGACATATAAAAATATCATCTAATGGATGTTTATAAATGCATCTGAATAGGTATGCATAAATCAGGTATCCGTATGGATGTACCGGTGCCAAGCATCGGTAAAAAGCCATTGGTTGTCTGTTTATCTGCAATTGCCTTGCTAAGTCTGTTTGCACATTAAAGTGGGTGATCCATAGTTCTCTTTAGTAGCAGTTTCTATACATTTTCCGGCCAAAGCAAAATGACGGGTAACCTGGTTTTAGCCCAAATCTGACTCACTTGTCTAAGCAATCCACCTATCCAAAATTCACCCCTGAATTATCTCACACGGTTCAATCTTGATTGGGCAGTAGTAAATAGCATTTTATCCCCCTACATGACTTAACACAATATTATATTTTCAAATATTGGACAATAAAAACAAATTATTGTCTGATATTTGATTTCAAAAATTTCAGTTAAAAACTTATTTTACTATTCAATAAATAAGGATAACGTTAAGTTATATATCAACAAACAATCATTGTCAAAAGGGACATGGCAAAGCTATTTAACACCCAAGGCGGCGCTCTTTTAATGAGGACTTTTGGAGTTGACGAAGGCAAAGGAATCAGGACTGTATATCTAGCCTCACCTGAATAAGCAAATCAACATGAGAAGACCCATCCTGGAAAGCAGGCGGATCGCCCGGCGCATATGTTGCTCGACGGTATTCACGGAAAGCCCCAGCCTGTTGGCCACTTCTTTATTAGACAAATCATCGATACGCCTCAGCTTAAAAATTTCTCCGCATTTTTTGGGCAAATGTTCAATGGCTTCATTCAGCAGACTATCCTGTTCTTTAATAATGAATTCGGTTTCCGGATCTTTTTTGTGACTACTTTCCTGAACAGTGTCGATATGAACAACAACATGCTGATTTGTCTCTCGGCGGTAATAATCAATCACTTTATTTTTCAAAATCACCTTCACATATCCCAGCGGATTTAAAAAGGAGGTTCCCCGATGCTGATAGAAAGAAAGAAAACTATCTTGAACGATTTCCTCTGCCGCCCCTGCATTGCCGGTCTTCATAAAGGCAATATGAACAAGGCTTCTCACGTGTCTTTTATAAAAAACAGCAAATGCAGCCTCCTCCCCTATGTTCCAGCGGCTAATCAATTCAATATCGCTTAATAATATGTAATCCCCGTTACTAATGACCAGTAGTTTATTGTTAACCAAAAGTAAATAGTATTTCGGTTTAAAAAAAAATAAAAAAAACTGCTGCACCAGGTAACGGCTGTTGTAAAAATCCTCGTCCTTATAAATACCGCTCATCTACAGCCGGTTGACTAAAACACGATAATGGATCAGACAAAGCTTAAGATACTTTTGGAAAAATACCGGCAAGGGAACTGCACGGCTGAGGAGCTTTTGCTGATCGATAAGTGGTATGACAGCCTGGGGCCGTCCACAAGGCTTGATAAGGAGAAGGCGGCGGACGTCCTTCAGCAGCTGGAAGATGGCGGAGCTGGTTTTGAAGCGCGGATGTATGAAGATTTTTTAGCCCATCTGGCGGAGCAAAAAAGCCCGTCCATAGAAAATACAGAGCCGCACAAGCCTGCAAGCAATCAGACAAAATTCAAATGGTTCAAAATCAGCGCGTCAGTCATCGTTTTATTGGGACTCAGCTGGTGGGCCATTCAGTTTTCAGCTAAGAGCCGTAGTGGAAATCCAACTGTCCGGCTTGCAGATACGATCCAGCCGGTTAATCTCATTGGCAGCCCGGGCCAAAACAGAGCCATACTCACATTAGCCGGAGGGAAAACAATCATATTAGATACGCTTCAAAACGGGCTCATTGCCACTCAGGGCGGTATTAACCTGGTCAATATAGCGGGTACGCTCAATTTCTCTGCTCAAAATCAGTCCGTCGCCGCTGCAACTCCATTGAGCGGTCAAAACATGCTTCAAACAGCACCCGGTGAACAGTATAAGCTTATTTTGCCTGATGGTAGCAAGGTATGGTTAAATGCCGCTTCAAGGCTGGAGTTCCCGGCAAGCTTCGCCGGGCTGAAGACCAGGACCGTAAAATTAGAAGGAGAAGCCTATTTCGAGGTCGTGCACGATAGTCAGCAGCCATTTATGGTTCAGACCACCCGTCAAACCATTGAAGATATCGGCACTGCATTTAATGTCAGCGCTTATAGAGATGATCCTTTTACCAAAACGACCCTGCTGGAAGGCGCTGTACAGGTGAGCAGCCCGGCCAACCGGCAGGCCGCCTCAAAAACACTAACGCCCGGCCAGCAGGCCTCTCTCTCCAATACGGATCAGGCAGGCGGCATTCAGGTGGCCCAGGTCTCAACGCAGAGCGTAATCGCCTGGAAAAACGGCTACTTCCAGTTTGACGGTGAGGATATCTACGCCATAATGCGAAGGGTTTCCAGGTGGTATAAAGTCCAGGTGGTCTATGATGCGCCCCTGCCCGAAAGCAGTATGGAAGGCTCCATGAGCCGCTTTGAAAATGTCTCTAAAGTTTTGAACATTATAGAAAAGACCGGTTTGTTTAAATTTAAAATGGAAGGCAGTACGGTTCATGTCAGTTCCCAATAAACAAAATCATTTAACCCACAAATAAATCCAAATGGCTTTAAGCAGACTTTATCCGACTTAAAATGAGTAATACCTGACGCCGTACCGGCATGTCAGATAAACAGACAAATGCTTACAAGAGAAGTTAAAAGAAAGACGCCTGGAGTGGTACGAACACTTCAGACGCCCAATGTAAAGCATTCAAACTCTATTCATTATTCAGCGCTTTAATTCCGAAAACAGAACAGAAATTGATTTTCCACCTTACAATCTAAAATTATGCATTTTTTGCCTCCCGACAAAAATGGCCTGGGAAGATTTCTTCCGCTGGCCAAAAAAGTTCTTATTATGCGTATTGTTCCTATCAGCTGTCTGGCATTATTTGTTAATCTGGCCATAGCAGCCAGCGGCCAAAAAGTAAGTTTAAAAGCTAAAAACAGCTCCATACATGCTATACTGGAAAAGATCAAGGCCCAGACCGGTTTTAATTATTTTCTGGTAAGGGAGGATCTTAGGTCCGCACACCCTGTTACCGTCAATCTGAATCAGGTTGATCTTAAGGCAGCACTAGGTCAGATATTAAAAGGCCAGCCACTCACCTTTTCCATTGAAGACAACGTGATTATTATCCGCAAAAACAAAAACACACCGCCAGCCGCTACACTTGCCGCGGCTCCGGTTGTAGTCACCGGAAAGGTCACAGACGAAGAAGGTTTGCCTGTCAGCGGTGCCAGTATTATCATTGGTGAAACCGGAAAAGGCACCGTGACCAATGAATTGGGTGTCTTTAAGCTCAATTTAAATAACGGAGACAAGCTCACCGTATCGCACCTGGGTTTTTCCACAAAGACGATCACTTTTGGCGGGACATCCAGCCTGACCATCCAACTGGTCAAAACGGAGAACAATCTCTCTGAGATCGTTGTGATCGGTTACGGCACGGTCAACAAAAAAGATCTGACAGGCGCTGTAGCAACCGTTAAGGCAGAAGACGTAGATGTGGCGACCAGTTCCAGTATCGCCCAGACCCTGCAAGGAAAAGCTGCAGGTGTCCAGATCACACAGGCTACCGGTCAGCCTGGCGCCAACGCTAAGATCCAGATCAGAAGTAACCCTTCTCCCAGCGCGCCGGACATCCTTTACGTTGTTGACGGGGTGCCCATCGACAACGGCGCCTCCCAGCCCAGCCTGACCGGAACTATCGGCGGCGGTAAATACGGAACTGGCGGCGCAGACAAAAGCCCGCTGAACTTCATTAATCCCAATGACATTGCCTCCATTGAGTTTCTAAAAGACCCGAGTGCTACGTCCATCTATGGCAGCAGGGCTGGATCCGGCGTAGTGCTGATTACCACCAAACATGGTAAAGAAGGAAAAACGACGATCAATTACAGTGGTACTTATGGTATCCAGCAGGTTGACAAAATGTATCCGGTGTATGGTGCCAAAGATTATATGCTGCAAAGAAATGCCCTTGCGGAGGAAATCTGGTTAAGGGATAATAAAATAGGTCCTTACTATGGTACAACAGACAGTAAAGATCCGTCACTGACGCCCTTCAGGCCCATTTACAGCAACACCGATATTGACCAGGCCGTAGATTACGGTCAGAGCGCCATGGATGCGATTACCAGAAATGCCTATACCGAACAGCATAACCTCTCCATGTCGGGAGGCAATGCCAAAACCACCTATTTTGCCTCCGCCAATTACTTTAATCAAAGAGGGGTGATCATCGGATCAGACTTTAAACGCTACAACGGCAGACTGAACCTGGATCATAGCATATCCGACCAGATTAAGGTGGGTGCCAACGTTTTAGTATCCGGATCCACCGCTAATAATACCCTGACAGGCGGATCAAACGAAAACGGCGGTATTATTACTTCTGCCATCTACTGGGCGCCTATTTTGCCATTGCAGGCCGAAGATGGCTCCTATCCCATCAGTCCTTATTATCCAAATATTCCCAACCCTTTATCTTACGGCACACTGACCAACACCACCGGCAATAACCGCGTACTCAGCAGTGCTTACGGGCAGTGGGAAATCATCCAGGGGTTAACGGCCAAAGCCCAGTTCAGTTATGACTGGTCTACGTCCAGAACCTCTGCGTATTTGCCGACCACATTTTTGTTCGGCAGTCAGGTAAACGGCGAGGCCAGTGTCGATGAGACCAGAGCCTATCAGAAGACGATGATCTATAGCCTGAATTACAATAAAAATATTGCGCCCCGTCATCACTTAAATGCCGTACTTGCTTACGATTATGAAGCCGGCGGAGGTGACTACCTTTCTGCAGCCAACCAAAATTTCATCTCCGATATCGTTAAATATTATAATCTGGGGATGGGGCAGGCTGATAAGCCCAGCGTCGGTTCTTCCAAGCAGGCAGAGCTGGTATCCTCTTCCGTGGTGGCAAGGGCTATTTATACCTATAAGGGCAATATCACCCTGCAGGCCTCTATCAGAAGGGATGGATTTTCTACCTTTGCGGAAGGCAAAAAATGGGGGTACTTTCCCGGCGTTTCAGCGGGCTGGGTTATCTCAGACGAAGACTTTTTTAAATCAATTACCCCTGTCAACTATCTTAAAATAAGAGCCGGATATGGAGAAACCGGGAACCCGCTCACGCTGGGATCTGCCTTTGCGTTATACGGCTCTTCTCAAAGTCCCTATTTTGGGCAAGGTCAGGTCAATACCGGCATCTCCCTTACGCAGGCGGCTAACCCTGATCTTTCCTGGGAAACGAGAGCGGGCATAAATGCGGGGATTGATTTCGGGGTGCTCCATAACAGAATCACCGGTTCTTTTGACTATTACAGTACCACCAATCGCAATCTGCTTAAATATGTAGCTTACCCGGTCGGCTTTATCATTAATGGTGTATACATCAACGACGGCAAAACCCGCTCTACCGGTTACGAGCTTAGTCTGGAAAGCAAAAATCTCATCTCTAAAAATGATGGGCTGACCTGGTCTACGACCCTTAATTTTTCTCATTATCTTAATTACTGGCTGCAGAGGGCTGATATGGATCTGAAGACGCTGCCCAAATACGAAGTAGCGACAGGCAAAAACGCGCTTTATAACCCTGTATATGGCTATCAGTCTACAGGGATCTTCAAAGGCCAGTTTGGCACGGCACCTGCCTGGATGCCGGGCATGCTGCCTGGTGGCCTGATCATAAAAGATATCGCCGGCTATGATGACAATGGCAATCTGAGCGGCCCCGACGGCAGTATATCTACTGCGGATAATATACTGCTCGGCAATGCCGACCCTAAATTCAGTTTTGGGATGGGGAATAAATTTACCTTTAAAGGGTTTGACCTGAATATTTTCCTTTCAGGCATGGTGCAGCATAACTGGTCACCGCTGAATGGTGCCAGAGTCCTGGAAACGCAGATGAATGCACATGGATGGAACGCCATGGTCAGCAGCTCAGATCCCTGGAGTACACAGCATACCGATGGCTCCTTGCCTACCTCTCTGGTGGACGGCTCTTATTCCCAATATCAGAACAGCGCCAGCTATTGGTGGGTGAACAGTTCTTATTTACGTTGCAAAAGCCTGATGCTGGGCTATAGTCTTCCGGCAAAATTACTTTCCGGTCAAAAAGTATTCTCCGGTATCCGGGTATCTTTTGACGCGCAGAACCTGTTTACCATTACTGATTACCCTGGCCTGGATCCGGAACTCAACGCAGGTAATTACTATCCGCTGGTCAAAAGCTATGTCTTCGGCATTAACTGTACTTTCTAATCTTAAGCTAAACTTACCATGAATCTATTATCATATAATCATACAACCGGCAGGACAGCTATCGCTGTCGCCTGTCTGATAGCCCTGACATTGGGGTTTGGGTGTACTAAAGATCTCGCATTTAATCCTTACGGAGATCTTTCCAGCGTCGTAAATTCAAAACAGGGAGCAGTGGCCCTTGTCAATGCAGCCTATACCGGGCTGGCAGGAGGCGGAGACTATAACGGCGGCTGGGACGCCGGCACCTATTCTTACCGGACGCAGGCCATGATGACCACCGATGAAGGGATCTGTGCCTGGGGCGGCGATTGGGCCAATATGCAAAGCCTGAATTTTACGCCGGATTTTGATTGGGTCACCCATAATTTCACCAAATACACACCTTATATTTCTACTATTACTGTAGACCTGGCCAAAATAGACGCGCTTAATCCAGATGGCAAAGACAGTGTTTTAAACCGGTATGTAGGCGAATTAAAAGGACTAAGGGCTGACTATGCGGAGCAGCTCTATTTTTACTACGGTCCCTTTACGATCAAGACTGACGCCGAAGATGCCGCAAATCCTGATGCACCCTACGTACCCCGTCCGGATAAAAGTGAAGTGGTGGCGCAAATTGAAAAGGATTTTAAGGAGGCTGCAGCTGTCTTGCCAAACCGGTTTAACGGACAAGACTACGGACGTTTCAGCAAGGCCGCGGCACTTACCGGCCTGATGAAACTCTACATGCATGAAAAAGACTGGGCGAAAGCCGTAACGGTTGGCCAGCAATTAAAAACACTGGGATATTCCCTGTCTGACAACTATGAAGATAACTTCAATATTAACAATAAGGGAGGCGCCAACCCTGAAGTTATTCTGGCCGTTGTCTGCGCTCCCACCGGCGGTGATTCTTATTCCAACTACTGGCTGGCCATGTCGCTGCCGCCTGACTACCAGGATCCCGGAGGCATTCCGCTGACAGCCTGGGGCGGCTATAAGATGCCCTGGAAAACTTATGACAAATTTGATCCCGCAGACAAAAGGCTTAAGGTATTATTGCAAAAGTATCCGACAGGTAAAGATGCCAATGGCAATATAAAATATAAAGACGCCAGGGCCGCGGGCGATCCGGGTGCCGTACCCATGAAATTTGGCCCGGACCCTTCCAGAGCCAATTCACAAAACAGCGGGATTGACTTTCCCGTATTCAGATACGGCGACGTACTGCTGATGCTTGCCGAAAGCATCAACGAAGCCAAGGGTGCGCCCGATAATGAAGCCTATGACTGTATTAATCAGGTTCGCAGGCGGGCAGGTCTTGCGCCACTGGAAAACCTCAGCCACGAAAATTTCTTAAAAGCCGTCCAGAATGAAAGACTGTTTGAACTGTGGGGCGAGGGCTGGCGCAGGGACGACTTAATTCGCTGGGGCCTTTATTTAAAAAGAGCCACTGATGACGGCTCCACACACAGTGATGCCAGTAAGTTGCTTATGCCTTTGCCCAGATCTGTGGTATCAGAAAGTGGCGGCGTGATCAAACAAAATCCCGGATATAAATAATAGTGCGGAAAAGGCGTTGTACGTTCGTCTCCCTGCCAGAAGCTTTATTAGAAAGGATGACACTCAAAAAGAAGGGGACAGCGTACTTTGCTGCCCCCTTTATACTTATAAACCGTAAAAGACCTTGACCCACATTTAAAGGTCCATATCACCTACAAAAACAGAAATATGTTTTATCATACAACAGATTTAAAAAGGCTTCCTGTCTGGTTGCTGTGCTGTTTCTTTACCCTGCTGATGGGAGCTGCCTGTTCCGCCGGCAGGCAAGCCGCGGGAGATCACAACCTGCAGCAAAAAAACTTTCCCGGCAAAACTCTTTTTCAAAGTAATAAAAATACGTTTCAGGTACGCAGCACCCGGTCCTGGATCAAGCTCAGCTGGCCTACGCAAAGTCCGGCGGCCGGCCTCAGAGATTATATGGTTAGCTGGACGGATCAATCAACCGGTCAGCGCAGTTCTCAGTCCGTTAAAGTCAGTAGCAATAGTTTCTATATCCGTCAAGTTCAACCCGCCCGGTATTATCTCATTTCTGTAGCAGCTAAAATGCACAACTCCAACAGGGAAAAGACAGTTTTTACCAAGAACGTTTTTACAGATACCAGCTGGAACCATTCCAGTCAAAAAATAAGTCAACTGGATATCCCAAGTTCTGCTTCCGTGCCTGAGGGTATGGAATTATTTTTTCACGATGAGTTCAACGACAGCCTGCTTAACCATAATAAGTGGTTTGACACCTACTACTCCACGCTGGATTATGACAACAGGGTTCAGTGGGATGCCTTTCAGAAAAATCAATTGCCTAAGGCGGCCTATAAATTGAACGGTAAGTATATAGATCTAATTGTGAACGACTCCTTACCTAAGGTTCCCTTTTTTAAGGATGGCAAAAAGATATCCTCTATCCAGACCTATGACTGGATGACCAATACTAATCTGCTGCCTAACGAAAGAGGCGGCTATTATGAAGTAAGGGTCAGACGTAATTATACAGGCCACCCGTCCGGTTTAAATACCGCCTTTTGGTTTGACAGTCCGGGACCTGATTTGAGAAATTATTATCAGAAGGGAACCAATATAAAGGGCGTGGCAGGCATCCGTCCCAAAGGACAACTCTTTGAAATTGACATGTTTGAAAATATGAATGCGCAGTTTGTCATGCATGGACATGTGGATAGTAACGGGCATTTTGTCCATAATCTTGCCACAGATATTGCCAGGGGATATAAACATAAAAACAATTGGGTTGTCCACGGGCTACTTTGGACCCCTAATGCCATTAAGCACTATATCAACGGGAAACTGATCCATAGCTACGATGACCCTCGTCAGATCTATAGCCCGGATCATTTTATGAATGTATTTCTTGGCGCCTATGGCAAAGGCGGCAGCGTATCGTTACAGGTGGATTATATCAGGGCCTATCACTGGCCCGTAAGCAAAGCAAATGAACTTCCCAACCCGGGGTTCGAACTAAATGACAATTTGCTGCCCTGGCAGGGCACAGCCGTGATCAGCAAGGATATAAAGATATCTGGAAGGGCTTCTGCGAAACTCAATCCGGGAGACAGCCTTTACCAATATGTTTATGTCAGTCCCGACGGCTATTACCAGCTTGAGTTTGCAGTACAAGGCCCCGGAGCACTATTAGCTGAGATAAGCCATGTCACAGCAGTAACCGGCGCCCTTACTACAGCAGCACTCAATAGTTACAGTCTTGACAATGGCAAGAGTAGTTCCCATCATCTCTCTTTTACAACTCCTGCGGCACCAAAAGGACACACAAGAACAATATATATGCTATTTAAAAATACCGGAACCTCACCGCTGTATCTGGATGATATGACGCTAAAAAGTGCCATTAGCCGGTAAAAGAAAGTTACCCTGGCTCATAAAATAGAAAGGAAATTTCTAAAAAAACGACCTTTGTGCGAACAGTACTCATCCCGTGACGCTACCCGTCAGAACAGCGTCCCAGGGTAAGTCTTTTGCTTTTGTGGGATGAACAGTCTCGTTTTATCTGCTGAACTGGTTAATTTAACTATTCACCTGAAAATCCTGGACCACACACTTTTTAAAAGGAAGTATTACTCCAAAATGCGGGGTAGGCAAACAGTAAAATTGTCTGTATAGGGTCGAATATTCTTAAATAATAAAGAAGAGAAAAATTGATGTCTAAAATATCCCATTTTTTTAAGACACAAATGATTGCTTTATCATATATAAAATAAATTCATAAAGCACTATTAATCTATGTTACAGCGCTAAAAACACAGCTATTGAAACAACAAAATAATTCCATGGGATTTTTATTCCTTTATTTTTGATTTGTAGATAATTTGGCGTCTTTTTTCTTGGTTTGTTTATTTGCTCTTTATACTTTTGACACCTATTCGATGCCACCAATTCAATTGCAATCTTCCGGTACGCAACATCTAAACAGCTAAAGCTACTTTGTGGCAATAATGTTATGTCCGCTACTGAATTGCAATTGTAATGATTTCGATTGACCGTCTTTGTGTACTGCTTGCCGCAGGTGGTCAGCATATTAATTAACCATAAAAATTCAGAAGATGAAAAAACAAGAAAAAAAGCCACCCTCCGAAAACCGCGGGTCATCAAAAAAAGTCCCGAGAGTTCCCTTAAGAATGCTGGATAACGAAGATAATTTAATTACCAAAGGAATATTTGTTGACCTTAAATCGGATTTTGGTCTAAAAAGAGTTTTTGGTGGTGAGGCCGGAAAAACTGATTTAATCCGTATGCTAAACGCCTTCTTAGCGGGCAAAATTGCCCCGATTCAAGATATCAGACATTCCAATACAGAGGTTTTAGGCAATACCAGAAAACAAAGAAAGACTTTATTTGATCTTTTCTTTTCAGACGACCAGAATCGCTATTATGAATTCGAAATGCAAAGACAGGAAATTAATTACATGTTACTGCGGTCCTATTGCTATGCCAGCAGATTCCATTCTGAAGCATTGCAGCCGGGAAAAGATTTCAAATTTAATCCGCCGCCGATTTTAGGCATTGTTGTTACAAATTTCAATATGCCTGAGTTACCAGATGAACCCTGTATAAGTTTTCATCAGATCTTGAGCAGAAACACATGTAAAGTTTCAATTGATATCACCCAGTTCCTGGTAATTCAGCTAACAAAATTTAATAAGAAAATAGAAGAATTGGATGGAGAAAAAGACATATATTTGTATCTGCTAGCCAATATGGAGAAATTAGACAAAATTCCTCCCCAGTTCAACAATAAAGAATACAGGCCTCTTTTTGAAAGGGCCAGATTTGCTAATTTTAATAATCAAGACATGAAAAAATTCAATGCCGATTACAGAAAAACAGAATTACAACGCCTGGAAATTGAATGCGCGCACAAAAAAGGCAGCGCCGAAGGAAAGGAAGAAGGAAAGATCGAAGGAAAGATCGAGGGTAAAATTGAAGGTAAAATTGAAATGGCTGAAAAGCTGTTGGAAGAAAACATCTTGAGCGTTGAAAGAATTGCCATACTTTCAGGACTCCCGTTATCCAGGGTGAAAAATATACAAGTGGCTATTTCGGGTGTGTAATGTTAAATCTAATAAAGGGTGACCGGGCAATTGAGTCCGGTCACCTTCTTTATACACAACAGTTCTGCAGAGGTAACGTTATGATCTAATTTCAAAATAGTCATATGGAAAATTATAATGCCGTCAATAGAAAAGCGGAATTACAACGCCTGGAAATTGAATGCGCGCATAAAAAGGGCAAGATTGAAGGCAAGATTGAAGGTAAAACTGAAATGGCTGAAAAGCTCCTGAAAGAAAACATTTTGAGCGCTGAAAACCTAGCGGCATTATCGGGACTGCCTTTGTCTAAAATCAAAGATGTGGAAGCGGTTATTTTGCATGCGTTGTAGCCTTATTAAAACAATAAAGGTTAGTAACTTTACCAAACAACATAGTAAGTTTTTAAAAACAAGTCATCTGTTACCTACTGAAAATTATACAAGCCACTCAAAAATTTAAAAATGGCCTTAAAGGAAAAGATCTATAAAATGGTATTCGCAAGCCTTTACCCTTTGTATGTCCAAAAAGCGGAGAAAAAAGGGCGCACCCGGGATGAAGTAGACCACATCATCCTATGGCTGACCGGATATGATAAGAAAGGCTTGCAGAAGCAGGTTACACTAAAATCTGATTTTGAAACGTTTTTCGCTCAGGCTCCTAACTTTAACCCTGATGCAAAAAAGATAACAGGGATCATCTGCGGGTACCGGGTGGAGGATATTAACGACCCCACTGTACAAAAAGTACGCTATCTGGATAAACTCATCGATGAATTGGCTAAAGGTAAAGCAATGGATAAAATTCTAAGGAACTAATATATGCCCTGTCGGTCTTGCCTGATTTGACTTCCTTTTTGCGGTCGGATTATTCTTTAACAGGGCGTTACACATACTATTGAAAGAAATATCGAAAACTTTCATAGGATCCCTGCATTTCTATAATCCAGCGTAGTTCAAGAAGAGAACAAAACGGATAGCCATGGAGAATATACACGATCTTAGAGGTATATCTCGTATATTACTTTTTATTTATTAAATCTATGCTTGAGAAGTTACTATTTGTTTAACATCGAAAGGCTGCTTTTGCTACGGTAAAACAGTACATTTGTTTATACATGATATTAAACTTTTTTAGCGGTCTGTTCGCCGCTCCGCAAATTCCCTATGAACAAATTCTCCACCTGGAAAAAAGCGCCCCCAACATCATTGTCTATGCAATACCGTTTATGGCCTTTTTTACGCTGCTGGAAATGGGTGTTTCCTGGTATCAAAATCATAAGTTGTATAAAGTAAAAGAGAGCATCGGCTCCACGCTTGTCGGACTGGGAAATGTATTAATTAATTTATTATTAAAGGTATTGCTGCTTTATTTCTTTGTCTGGCTGTATAACGTATTACCCTGGCGAATGGCGCTTGAGTGGTGGACACTTATACCCTGCTATATCCTGTTTGATTTTTGCAGCTACTGGGCACATCGTTTTTCTCATACACAGCGTTTTTTATGGTCTACGCACGTTGTCCACCACTCGGCGGAAAGCTACAACCTGACGGTCTCTTTCCGGCTCAGCTGGATCCAGAATATCAAGATCATTTTTTTTATACCAGTGGCCTTATGCGGCTTTCACCCCCTGGTATTTTTTGTCGTCAGCCAGATCAGCGTTCTGTTTCAATTCTGGGTGCATACAGAATACATCAGGAAACTGCCGCGTATTTTTGAGTATATATTTGCCACTCCATCCAATCACCGGGTTCATCATGGATCGCAGGAAAAATATCTGGATAAGAACTTTGCCGCCACCTTTATATTCTGGGACCGGATGTTTGACACTTACCAAAAGGAAGAAGAGAAACCTGTTTATGGATTAACGAGCAAAATCGGGAACCGGCTAAATCCTATTTACCTTAACTTTCATGAGTTGAAAGATATTTATAAAGATGTCAGAGGGGCAAAAGGCCTGCGAAAAAAGTGGTTTTATTTATTTGGCAGCCCTATAGCTGTGGATCAGGATAAAAAGAAGCGTTAGATAAATTAGAAATTTCAATATACTGCGGAGCCATTTTACAATATGGAAATCAGGTGGCGTATTTAACGGCTTATCTTCAATGGATCAGTTTTAAAAATGTCGTTTGCTGTTTTGATATAACCAGGTAATTCCTTTGACTTCCCTCTCCCCCAATCTCTGGTAACCATATCAGCGGGAAAATATAGATTTTAACTATCACTTAATAGATTCAATTGATAACAACTATAACTAATTTTCGTTAACTTTATTTTCTATACAGAAAAACAACCTTTCAAGCATTAAACTGACCAAAAATGGAAAATCAATCAAACGAAAAAGACCTCAGTAAGTGCCCGTTTCATAACGGCACCTTGAAACACAATATCGGTGGCGGTGGCACCAGTAACAGTGACTGGTGGCCAGGCCGGCTCCGGGTAAACATTCTTCGTCAGCATACAGAAAAATCCAGTCCGATGGATAAAGATTTTAACTATGCCGAGGCATTTAAAACCCTCGATCTGGAAAGCGTAAAGGCAGACCTGCGGGAGCTGATGACTGACTCCCAGTCCTGGTGGCCGGCAGATTTTGGTCATTACGGTGGCCTGTTCATCCGGATGGCCTGGCATAGTGCAGGCACCTATAGGGTTCATGACGGTCGTGGTGGCGCAGGACAGGGACAACAACGCTTTGCGCCTCTTAACAGTTGGCCTGACAATGTCAGCCTGGATAAGGCACGCCGCCTGCTCTGGCCTGTTAAACAAAAATATGGTCGCAAAATCTCCTGGGCGGATTTACTGATCCTCACCGGAAATGTCGCCCTGGAATCCATGGGGTTTGAACCTCTGGGGTTTGCCGGGGGACGTGAAGATGTCTGGGAGGCTAACGAGGATGTCTACTGGGGTTCAGAGACCACCTGGCTGGGCGGGGATATCCGCTATGGCCACGGCTCACCCGGTGTGGAAGAAAACCATGGGGTACTGGTGTCAGACGATGATGCGGATGGTGATGTCCATTCCCGGAACCTGGAAAAGCCGCTGGCAGCCGTTCAGATGGGTCTTATCTATGTCAATCCGGAAGGACCGGATGGTAATCCCGATCCCTTAAAGGCCGCCATAGACATCCGCGAGACGTTCGCAAGGATGGCTATGAACGATGAAGAAACGGTGGCCCTGATCGCCGGCGGACATACTTTTGGCAAAACGCACGGTGCTGCACCTGCTACGCATGTCAGCCATGAACCGGAAGCAGCCGGGATGGAAATGCAGGGGCTGGGATGGCAAAACAGTTTCGGAACGGGCAGTGGTGCGGATACCATTACCAGTGGACTGGAGGTTACCTGGTCGGCCACGCCTACAAAATGGAGTAACAGTTTTTTTGAGAATCTGTTCGGGTATGAGTATGAACTGACCAAGAGCCCGGCTGGCGCCCACCAATGGGTGGCCAAAGACGCCCCGGATATCATCCCTGATGCGTTTGATCCGGACAAGAAGCATAAACCTACGATGCTGACGACGGATTTGTCTCTAAAACTTGACCCCATATATGAGAAGATATCCAGAAGATACTTTGAAAATCCGGATGAGTTTGCCAGGGCCTTTGCTCACGCCTGGTTTAAACTGACACATAGGGATATGGGACCACGCACCAGGTACCTGGGCCCGGATATTCCGGAAGAAATATTTACATGGCAAGATCCCATACCGGAGCTGGATCATCCTGTTATAGAAGAAAACGACACAGCGCTCTTAAAAAAGAAAATCCTTGACACGGGTCTGTCTGTAGCCGCACTGGTTTCCACGGCCTGGGCCTCAGCATCAACTTTCAGGAGTTCAGATAAACGCGGAGGCGCCAATGGAGCGCGTATCCGGCTGGCCCCGCAAAAAGACTGGGAGGTCAATAACCCGCCTCAGTTGCATAAAGTATTAGGTGAACTGGAGCGGATTCAGCAGGACTTCAATAGTCAGGGAGCTAGGAAGGTGTCCATGGCTGACCTGATCGTTCTGGCAGGAAACGCGGCCATTGAAAAGGCTGCAAAAGATGCCGGCCACGAAGCCAGGGTGCCTTTCACGCCCGGCCGCATGGACGCCAGCCAGCAGCAGACAGACACTCAATCAGCTAACTATCTGAAACCTTTAGCAGACGGTTTTCGCAACTACCGTCGCCCTTCTGTACATATCCATGAAGAAGAGCTGCTCATGGATAAGGCACAGCAACTCACGTTGACACCACCTGAACTAACCGTACTGGTGGGTGGGATGCGTGTTCTGGACACAAATTTTGATGGCAGCAAACACGGTGTATTTACCTCCCGCCCTGGTGTGTTGACGAGTGATTTTTTCGTCAATTTATTAGATATGGGTACTTCCTGGAAAGCAGCAGGCGAAGACAGAGAATTGTTTATTGGCAGCGACCGGAAAACCGGTCAGCCCAAATGGACGGCCACCCGGGCAGATCTTGTATTCGGGTCACATGCTGAACTGCGTGCCCTTGCAGAAGTCTATGGAAGTTCAGATGCCCAGCAGAAGTTTGTGGAGGATTTTATCCGGGCCTGGACTAAAGTGATGGAACTAGACAGATTTGATTTAAAATAAACATTTGCATCAGCCCCAAAGTACGCGCTTTGGGGCTGATTTGTTTTATGCCCGTTGAGGTGGCATAAAGGGCAGGACCGCGTGGCAATAGATTAACTAACGAACCAGCAGGTAATCAGCGAATACTTTTGAAAAACAGGCTGATAAAATACTTTCCTTGTCCAGATACAAAATATTTATTATTTTGCACTAAATATATTAGTTAGTATGAGACAGCAGGAAGCAATAAACCGTTGGAAAATAGAGGAGTATGCTATGGAGGCGTATACGGAGCGGCATTTTTTTAAAATGGATGGCCAGTTTTTAACGCCCCATGAATTTTTGACCCTCACAAAAGATAAATGGATTTTTCCACACAGCTTTACGATTATTGATCCGAAAAACATGATCGATAAGGGGCGGCTCAAACTCTATGAGCTTATGAATAAACAAATGCTGTTTGAGAAGAAATTCCACGAGTATTATGACAATCCGCCTGACCTGCAGGATATGTTTGAAATTTAATTCCGCAAATAGCCCTGATCGTTTCCGGCGCCGCAACCGGTTATGCAGACGCATCAAAGAAAGATACGTCAACTACCGTCTATAGATTTCATATTGAGTCCCTTGCAAAGGAGTTTGATGCCGTAACGCTGCATAGCCATAAATCATGTAAATTAAACCAACTATATTTGTTCAACAACACTTCGATAAACTATTAAGTCGTTTTCTTGTAATTATAAATGGCCAGGGCATTCAGCCCTATGGCAAATGCTGCCAGGTATAACAGCTCTGTTTTGACTTCTGCAAGGCCACTGCCTTTTAGTACAATCAGCCTGACTACCGTAATAAAATGTGTAACAGGCGTCATGTTAGAAATAGCTCTCGCCCACCCAGGCATACTGTCTGTACTGGTAAAAAAGCCGCTCATCAACATAAAGATCATCATAAAGAAAAACGCAATAAACATCGCCTGCAACTGTGAATCAGCAAAAGTAGAAATAAGCAGACCGAAGCCTAAAAGCGCTACCAGGTAAACGGCTGCAAAAAGATACAGGGTAAGGAGGCTGCCAACGGGAAAAATCCCATATATGACGTACATCACAATTAGTCCAATGGTAAATACGATCATCCCTACCATCCAGAAAGGAATGAGTTTACCCAGGATAAACTGCCATTTCCTGATGGGGGTCACATTAATCTGTTCAATGGTGCCGATCTCTTTCTCCTTTACAATATTAAGTGCGGTGATAAATCCACCGATCATCGTCAGCAGTAATACCAGGATACCCGGTACCATCATATATTTATAAGCTGCTCTTGGATTATACCAGTAAACGCTGTCTACTTTTAACTGCGCACCGGCGCTGGAAATGCTGTTTTCTCGGGCAGACAAGCTCTTGTACCGGATATCCAGCCCTGTATTAAAATCTGTGATAACGGCGCTCAGATAAGCTCCACCTAATGAGGATTTTGTTCCATTAATGGCGTCTGCTACGATATTTATCTGCTGGTGTCCTTCCCGGACAAGGTTTCTTTCAAACTGCGCAGGGACTTCCAGTAATATATCTGCATCTCCGCTTTCAATTGATGTCAGCCCCTCCCTATAGGACGCTGCCTGCCGGGCGATGATAAAATAACCGGAAGCCGCAATTTTATGCATGAGCTTTGTTGAGTAACTGCTATGATCCTGATCTACATAGACGATACGAATATTTTTCACCTCAAAATTGGCTGCCAGCGGCAAAATAATCAGCTGGATAACCGGCATAAAGAACATCATGGCCAGTATCACCTTATCCCGGAATATTTGCCGGAACTCTTTTTGTAGTATAAATTCCAGCACCCTCATTGTAGCCTGATTTTGAATTTTTTCAGCGCGATAAATAACAGCACACTAGCCATTGCTCCTAATATCAGCGTATCTTTCCAGACATAAGAGAAGCCAAGGCCTTTCAGCATAACGGCTTTTATTATATCGTAATAATATCTGGAAGGTATAACATAAGAGATGATCCTGAATAACAGCGGCATGTTTTCCAGCGGAAACATAAAGCCCGTGAGGATCAGGGTAGGCAACATCATGCCCATCATAGAGGCCAGCATGGCCGTCTGTTGTGAATTGGTAATATTAGAGATTAACAGCCCTAAAGACAGACAGGTTATGATAAAAAGCACGCTTTCCATGAAGATCAGCAGCAGACTGCCTCTTATCTCTACTTTTAGCAGAAAAACGGACAATAACAATATGATCGTAAAATTGATCAGCGATAAAATCAGGTATGGAATCGCTTTAGCAATCAGTACCATAATGGGTTTAAAGGGAGAAACCAGTAATATCTCCATGGTTCCCATTTCTTTTTCCCTGACTACGGCAACAGAAGTCAGCGCCGTACTGACAATCATAAAGATAAGGGCAATGACACCGGGAATAAAGCTGAGTGAGCCGTTTTGCGTTTCATTATAGAGCAGCCGGATATTCGGAGTTATGGAATATGGTCTTTCAGATGCCTGTCCCAGCTGTTGACTAAACCGGCTTATAATGGACGTCAGGTAACTATTTAAAATCGTCGCTGTATTGGGATCCGTGGCATCTGCAATCAGCTGCAAAGATGCACCCTCAGGCCGGTACAGTGCTGAACTGAATTTTTCAGGTATGATCAGTACACATTTAACGCTTCCTGTCTTAAATCGTTGTTGAATCTCTTTATAATTGATGACGGGGGACTGTAGGTTAAAATAATCGCTGGATTCAATAAGTGAGGTCAATTGCTCCGAAACAGCATTTCCAGCCTGGTCGTAAACGGCAATATCAATGTTTTTAACCTCACTGCTTAAGGCATACCCAAACAGCAGGATCTGCACTACCGGCAGGCCGAACAGGATCAAAAGGGTTCTCTTATCACGAAACACATGATAAAACTCTTTTTTTATAAATGCATATAGTTGCCGCATATCAGTCGCTGCTTCTTTTAGCGCCTCTGGCCAGTTGGTAAAACACCTGGTCCATCGAGCCTGCTTTAAATTGTTTTTTCAGGTTTGCCGGTGTGTCCAGCGCCTCTATCCTGCCATCGACCATAATAGTCACCCGGTCACAATATTCTGCTTCATCCATATAATGTGTCGTCACAAATACCGTAATGCCGTCTGCTGCCGCCTGATAAATCATTTCCCAGAATTGCCTTCTGGTAACCGGGTCGACACCCCCTGTCGGCTCATCCAGAAATACGATTTCCGGCCGGTGAAAAATGGCAACAGAGAAAGCCAGTTTCTGTTTCCAGCCCAGCGGCAGTTCTCCTACCGGCTTGGAGGCTTCCTTTTCGAGCCCCAGTGTTTCCAGCACGGCTTTACTTCTTATTTTGATCTCTTTTTTAGAAACGCCATACACCCCTGCATAAAAACGGATGTTTTCCTGAACGGTCAGGTCATCATAAAGCGAAAACTTCTGGCTCATATACCCGATATGGCGCTTGATCTGTTCTTGTTGTCTGTACACGTCAAAACCGGCTACGGTAGCCGACCCGCCGCTGGGAAAGGACAGCCCGCAAAGAATACGCATAGCGGTAGTCTTCCCCGCTCCATTGGCACCCAGAAAACCAAAGATCTCCGCCTTATTTACTTCAAAGCTCACTTTATCTACCGCTTTGAAATTGCCAAATTGTTTGGTCAGGTCCTTACATACAATAATTTTTTCTGCCATGCCACTCTTTTATTCGTTGTTATTGCGTGCATTCTTGTTTACAATGCTTTCTACAGCGGCCTCTGCGCCTTTGCGTCCGAATCCTGCTCAGGTGATGTCTTTTTTTGCTCCACGAGGCGGATAAAAACGTCCTCTACCGTTGGTTGAATCTCATGAACAGTCGCCTGGGGGCCACCACATTTTCTGATCAGTGCCGTGACTGCCCCCTTGTCAACGGGTGCAGAACCTGATGCACCGGATGCATGCGGATCATCTTGCCTGAGTCCTTCCCTTTTGACTGGCGCTTCTTTGCTGCTTCCCTGAAGGTCTTCCACTTTTCCATGCCGGTCGCTGTCCAGTGTGAGGTGTAAATACTCCCCAAAACTGTAACAATGCTCTACTGCAGCATCAGCGCGCAGGGCCTTTAAAAAAGAAAACATATCAGGTGCCTTAGCTGCATACAGCGGCTGATTAAAGCTTTGTTCAATATGTTCAGGCGTGTCAATAGACATGATCTCCCCGGATTGCATCAGCGCAATCCGGTCACATAATTTCGCCTCGTCCATATAGGGCGTGGAGACAATGATCGTAATACCGTTTTTTTTCAGTTTATCCAGCATCTCCCAAAACTCTTTACGGGAGACAACATCCACTCCGGTCGTCGGCTCGTCTAAAAACAGGATCTCCGGCCGGTGGATAAGCGCACAGCAGAGTGCCAGCTTTTGTTTCATCCCGCCGGAGAGCTTGCCGGCCCGCCGGTCGCTGAACGGCTTGATCTGTTCATATATATCTTTTATCAGGTCATAATTTGCCTGAATTTCTGTATTGAACAAGGTGGCAAAAAAATGGAGATTTTCTGCTACCGTCAGATCCTGGTAAAGAGAGAATCGTCCCGGCATATACCCTACCCGGTTACGAATGTCCCGGTAACCGCTCCGTATATCAAATCCACCAACAGTGGCCTTGCCGCTGTCGGGTAAAAGCAGCGTAGTCAGTATTCTAAAAACAGAGGTCTTGCCTGCGCCATCAGGACCGATCAGGCCAAAGATCTCACCTTCATTCACTTCAAAGGAGACATTTTTAACTGCCTGAACCTCTTTATATGACTTGCTGATATTTTGTACGCTGACTACTTTCATTTAGTCTTCATTTTTCGTCCAGATGACCTCACCGTACATGCCTATTTTAAGATAACCGTCGTTTTTAACACGGACTTTAATCGCATAGACCAGATTGGCTCTTTCGTCTTTTGTCTGTATGTTTTTAGGGGAGAACTCCGCTTTATCTGAAATCCAGCTAATAGTGCCGGAGTAGCGTCTATAGCCGTCTTTGCTGCTGTCAATACGGACGTTTACCACTTGTCCCAGCTTGATCTGCGACAGCTGTGTACCTGTAATGTAGGCTTTCAGGTAAAGGGTATCCAGATTGGCGATTTTGTATAAAGGCTTGCCTACTGTCTGCATCTCGCCCTGTAAGGCATAGCTTACAATAACGGTACCTTTGACAGGATTTATAACCAGTCCTTTACTGATTTGTTCCTGTAATCCGGCTGCAGCTTTCTCCATAGGCGCTTTCTCACTTAAAATACTTTTGTTCTGTTTCTCGGTGTTATAACTATTCAAATCCAGCTGCTCTTCGGTCACTTCTATTTGTCGTTGCAACTGCAGGATAGCTGCGTTGACATCGTCCAGCTGTTTACGTGTGGCTGCATCTGCTCTGACCAGGTTCTCGGTCCGGGTCCTTTCTTTTAACTGATGGGCGAGTTCGGCCCGCTGAACAGCCAGTTGCTTACGTATCACTGCAGCCTGTGCACCCGAACTGGCCGTTTTATCTCTTAAGGCCGCGATACTTGCTTCTGTCTGTTCTTTTTGCAGCTCCAGTGTCTTTACATCAATTCTGCCGACCGTGTCTCCAGGGCTGAACTGCATACCTTCCTTAACATTGTAGGAAACCAGGGTGCCGCTCTGGAGGGCAGACACGATGACCTCGTCGGCCTCAAAATTACCGGATCCGTCGTAGTCGGTTTGTTGCTGGCATCCGCCAAAAACCAACAGCCCGGTAACAAAACATAAAAAAAACTTCATTTTTTTCCGTTTTAGTGAATTTGACCTGTAATATATTTCTGTTCGTAACGCGCCTTTAATAACTGAATCTGATGCAATATCCTTGTCTGCCTTGCTGCCCGCTGTGCCTGGAGTTGCTGAATATATTCATGCGTAGTTATTACACCGTTACTCAACTGCGCTTCAGCCGACCGGGTAATCGATCGCCGCAGCGCAATCATCTTGTCATCCTGACTAATCATCGCCTGGTATTTTTTTACCTCCTGTTGTTGCCGGGTTAATTCCAGGCGGGTATTCAGTAAAAAGGTGGCTTTGTCGGCATCTGCCAGTTGCGCACTGACGGACAACTTGTTTTTATCACTGGAGAGGGTATAAAGACTGCCCAGCTGCCAGCTGAACCGTATCCCTGTTAAAAACCAGGGCCCAAATTCGTTTTCTATTATGTTTAGTGTCGGACGCCCATAAGCGCCCTGGAAAAACGCACTTACTTCTGGTAAATAAGCGCTGCGCAGCTGTTTTTGCTGTACCTGGTAAATTGCTTTTTGAAAGTCAAATGACTTGAGTTCTGGTCTTGTAATGTCCTTGCCGGCAAGCGAGCTGTCAGGCAACGCCAGTTGTGTGGAGGCAGGAAGCGCTCTTCCGATAAACATTGACAGCATCTGCAGGTACGCCTCCCGGTCTGACCGGCAGGCGGTTGCCTCCATATCCATACTGACTACCTCCGCCTGGAGCTCTTCCAGATTGCTTTTGTAGGCGACCCCGTTTTGAAGAGCGGTCTTTGTCTTGGCCAGCTGACTTTTAAGCGATTCCTGATTGATTGCAATTTCTTTTAACTGTGCATCCATTAACAGGATTGAAAAATAAAGGCCGTTGATGCGATCGTTTATCGCATATATTGTATTTTCCACGTTTTGTGCTTCCAGCCTGCCGGTAGCTTTCACCAGCTGTTTTTGATTTTTAGTATGACCGCCGTCATACAGCAATTGGCTCACCTCTCCCTGTACTCGGTACTGATCTTTACTGATCGAGGGTAGCGTGAGGCCATCGGGCAGCGCCCCCAGCGCGTCAGAGAAATTGACAGTCTGGCTCTGATAGGTTGCCTGGCCGGAAAAATTCAACTGAGGTAAAAATTTACTATTCGCATTCTTTAGATCATAAGCCGCAGATTTCTCAATCAGATCCAGCTTTTTTATAGCCGGGTAGTTACCCCCGGCCTGCTCATAACACGCTTCGAGTGTCAGGGTCTGGCTGCCTGCATAAGCACACATACACAGGCATACTGTCAGCGTTAATAAAACTTTTTTGACCATATATGTTCTTTTTGAGTGTGACCGGTGATGCGCTGGCCTGGTTTGCCTATCCAGCCCCCATCATCGCTTTTATCCAGACGGGGATAAGTTTTTTCCGATCTTCCATTAATTGATTAAATATAGCCGGATCGGCGCCGGTTGCGCCCAGCAGCATCGGCTTGGCAATAAAAGGAAACACAATCAGGCTAATGAGATTCATCAGAAAATGCAACGGATTGGGCTCTTTTATTTTACCGGTGCTGACCGCCTGCGCATGTTGGCGAAAGAAAACGGATTGCAAAAGCATCTTTCTGACCGGTATCTTTTCCAGTAACCGCTCGGGATTGCTTCGGATCTCCGTCAGTATGAACGTGGGCACTTCGGGCTCTTTTAGAATCAGGTCAATATAATTGACTGCGACCGCTTCTACTTTCTGCTCCAAAGAGGTCGTTTCACCATTCAAAACAAAAGACATATTGCGTACGAACCCTGTTAATGTCTCTGTCATAATGATGGAAAACAACTTTTCCTTGCTCCTGAAGTAATAATTAAGCAATGCAAGATTGATTCCGGCAGCGTCCGCTATATCCCGTGTCCGGGTCGCGGCGTATCCTTTCTTATGAAAGACATCCCTGGCCGCTGCCTTTATTCTCTGCTCTGTTGAAAGCCTTTCATCTGTGTTGTCTTTATGTGCCATAGATCCAAAAAGTTTATAAATAACGCTGCTGGGATTAAAAGTGATAACAAAATTAATCATTTTTTTTAATCAAATGATTAATTTTTAATATTATTTATTCAGGACCTGCCTTGCGGCAGGAAAATTTGGTCAAACCTGCTCAGTGTCAATGGAGAAAGATCTGTCAGTTCCGGTGAACGGCGAAGGGCACCAAGGAGGCAGCGAGGGCGGCTTTCTTTTTCATATATTATGACGACTGGGATACCGGCCTTTTTGCGGCTTCACGATACCCTTCTCAGTACCAATCGGGCTATGATATACTAAATAAAGTATTTACTGCAATAATATTTTTCCCTTATTGAAAATTTGGTATAATTTCGATAGGGATGTTTCATCTGTGTTTATCCGTAAACATACAACGTAAAAAGAAAATTATGCATACATTCAATCCGTGGATCAACTTCAATGGTAATGCTGAAGAAGCATTCACCTTTTACAAATCAGTCTTTGGCGGAGAATTCACCAAGGTCGTCCGCTTTAAAGATCTGGCCGGCCCTGAATTCCAGGTTGCAGAAAGCGAAGCAGATAAGATAATGTATATTGGTTTAACAATCGGCAAACACAATTTATTAGTTGCCAATGATGTTCCCGCATTTATGGGACGCGTAAATGAAAACGAAAACAGGTCTAAAATATTTGTGCAGGCAGAAAGCCGGGAAGAAGCTGACAAAATATTTAACGGATTATCGGCAGCAGGAGCGGTTGAAGGACCTATGGACGACAGTCCCTGGGGTACCTACGCAGGCATGTTCAGAGACAAATATGGTATTGAATGGATCGTGGAATTTGACCCGGAATATAGCAGTCAATTTTAGCAAAGTAAAAAATGCGCCTTACGGATACCGGGGCGATTACCCCGGTTAAGTGTTTCGCGGAAACCTTATCATATGTTGCAATACGGTTTTCGCCATTTCTTTGGAACTGAAAGGGTTCTGTCCCGTTATCAGGTTCCCGTCTGCAACAACATTTGAAGTCATGGGAATAAAGGCTTTTTTATAATATACATTTCTGGATTTAAGTGCCGCTTCCAGATTGAAGGGCACTCTATTTTTTCTGCGGGCGATTGTTTCTTCAAACCAGTCAAAGCCTGTAATTTTCTTTCCTGCGATCAGATAATTACCACCTGATAACCGGGCATTGAGCAGCCCTCCTACTCCATGGCAAATGGCTGCCACGAGTCTGTTGCCCTCATATTGCTTCCTGACAATATTTTGAATATTGATATCCTCTGGAAAATCATACATTGTTCCGTGCCCACCGGCAAGATACACGCAGTCAAACGGCTTTTCCACTACATCGCCCAGGCTTTTGGTGTGATCCAACAACTCCCTGAAATCCTGATCAGCGAGATATTGCCTTGATAGTCCATCAAGCACAAAGGGTTTTAAGCTTTCAGGGTCGACCGGACATTTTCCTCCTTTAGGGCTGGCAATGGTCACTTCCACGCCCAGCTGCTTTGCATGATAATAGATATGCGTCAATTCGCTCAGCCATAATCCGGTCGGAAGATCAGCCCCTTTATACTTAGCCACATTGGTAACAACGATCAGCATGTTCATCCGTCAAGGTTTATATTAACTAAGGTCTAATGTTTTTTTCGCCTTTAAAGATCCACTGAACCCCGAACTTATCATAAAACTGCCCATACAGACCAAATGGGAGCTCGTGCAGCTCCTGGAGCCTTTCATTATTATCACCGTCCTTTAATTTATCAAACACTTCGTGAAGCGCTTCGTAATTGTCTCCGATAACAAATATTGCGAAGGTATTACCTGCTATTGGCAGAAACTCAGGTGAGGCCATCCAGTCAGTAGCCGATATTTCCAGCTCGCCACTTTTCAGGTAGGCATTTATGATCCGTTCATGCTTTTCCACAGGGAGCATATCTTTCATCGGACTGTCGCCAAGCCGGGTCAGTTTCAGCTCTCCGCCCAGACAGCGATGATAAAAACGCATGGCGTCAGCACAGTTTCCGTCAAATAATAAAAAGGGGGTACAACGTAACATTTCTTAATTATTTTGTATTTATTTAATCAGGGAACGTTAATCAAATATAAGCCGTTTTACGCTCCTAAAATAACCGGACTAATAAATATATAATCTTCACATACGCGATAACCAGGCTATCTTTTTTCTTAATGGGACAGTTACCTGTAGAACATGATTCTCCAAAACGCGGCGTACTGGAATAGAACAACGGGACGTACTCTTTAAGCCGTCCCACTAATAAAGTTATTTGTTTTTAGTCAACAGCGGCTTTGGTAACCTTCTTTTTAAATGATAGAAATGCAACAAAATCGTATCGTATAGCAACGCGATGACCAGTAGTGCTACACTAAAAAAGAGTGTATAAAACCGCATCTTTGAAAATAGGAAGCCGCCTGCTACACATCCACCAAAAAAGCAAATGATAATCGCTATTTTGAGCTTTATGCTTTTTATCAGGGGCTGGACATCCCGGATTTTACGATAGAAGAAAAACTGAGATGACTCAATGCCCAGATCTGTAAACAGACCGGTTAGGTGCGTGGTTCGTACAACAGATTGTGAGGCTTTTGTGACTAGCGCATTTTGAAGTCCCATCGAAAATAAAAGAATCAGCGCGATCATCTCTTTAGAAAAGAACATGAAGTGATTAATACCAATTGTCGCCGCAAAACTAAGCAGTATGGCCTCAATCAGTATAGGTATTAGATATATATGACGAGACCGGTTCCTGGAAATCGTTTCTATCAAAAAGTTTGAAACAAAGGAGCCCGCAAGAAAGGAAAGAATAAAGAGCAGGAAATTAACCGCCTGGTTATAATTGCCCGAAGAGAACTGCTCGCCGAAATAAGCAAAGTGTCCGGTTACATTTGTTGTTAGCACATTGACCGATAAAACCCCTGTTATATTTACCGTTCCCGCCACCAGCGAAAGTAAAGAGGCCAATCTTAAGTTATGCCTATACGTCCGTTTTTTTCCTTTATGCCTGAACATCTGACAATATTTGACCACAAAATTAATCATTCAGATAAACACTTCTCCTGCTTTTATACTCGTTGGGAAGCATTTTGTTCCAAAACCGAACATCCACTGTCCGGTTTTGGAACACATATCACAAATTAAAATATTCAAATGGGTATATATCAAAAAGATAGCATATGGCATATTTTTACGAGATTGCATCTTTATAATTTACTGCCTAATGCTTAAAAGTTACTTTTTAATCGCCATCCGAAGCTTTAAAAAAGACAGAATCAATACCTTAATAAGCCTCTCAGGACTGACCCTGGGACTGACTTGCGTATTTTTGATTATTGGTTATATCCGCTATGCGACCTCCTTTGAGTCCGGATACAGCAATGCACCCAGAATTTACCAGGTGCTCAATCAAATCTCAGATGAGGCAGAAACCTATACAACAGCCGGTACGCCCGCAGCCTTGTCTCCAACATTAAAAAGGGAAATACCTGGTATAGAGGCCCAAACGTCGTTAAACTACGCACAGTTTTCCTTTATAAAAAACAATGGAGAAATTCAAAAAACAGAGCAGGTAAGTGTTGACGACAGTTTTTTCAAGATGTTTGATTTTAAGTTCCTGCAAGGCAATGCTACAACGGCCTTTCAAAATCAGCATTCACTGGTGCTTACCAAAAGGGGGGCCAGGAACCTATTCGGTAAGATACCTGCCTTAGGCACTATCCTGTACAGCGCCGACTCCGTCGCTTATACAGTGACGGGTATTATTCAAAACCTGCCCACAAACACATTTTTAAAAGCTGACATCTTCGTCAACCACCCACTTGTAAAAGATGTATTGGATTATACAGGATACACCTGGAGTACCTCGTGCATCATGTTAGATAAGAGCACGAACTTATCTCAGGTAAAAAGCGGATTAGGTGGCCTGTATAAGAAGTACAATTTTGATGACGCAACCGTAGATTTTGTACCTGTTAAAGATCTTCATTTAAAGGCGGATGGCATTAGGGACTTTCCGGAAAATTATGACATCAGTAATGGCAAGTACGTTTATATCTACGCCAGTATTGCGCTACTGATACTACTCATTGGGTGCTTTAATTTTATTAACCTGACCATTGCCCGCAGCCTGGAGCGGGCAAAAGAGATCGGTGTCAGAAAGCTCTTCGGTGCCCAAAGAAAGCAACTGATCTTCCAGTTTCTGGGAGAATCTTCCTTGTTCTTTATGGTAGCATTACCTGTAGCTGTTATTTCTGCAGCTCTGTGCTGGAAGCCCTTTAACCATTTATTGAATTTTACCGCCAGTTTCTCTTTTCTTTTGAATTACCAGTCCATCTTGCTGTTTATAGGTATTGGCATTATTGCAAGTATACTTTGCAGCGCATATCCTGCATTTGTCCTCTCCAAATTAAATCCGGTCAGCTCCCTAAAAGGTAACCTGACTACTGGCCTGCGGCTGAATCTGGGACTTAGAAAAGTGTTGATTGTATTACAATTTGTCATTTCAATTGTTTTGATTATTGGCACACTGGTCGTTCATGCTCAATTAAGCTATCTTAATAATCAAAACTTAGGTTTTAACAAAAACAATCTGATAGAGTTAAATTTCCAGGACTATGGGCAAAAAGAAGCTGCGTTTAAAAATGAGCTGCTTACGAACTCTAACATAATGATGGCATCTATGTCACGCCTGAATATAGGCAAAACCTATGGCTCAACTTATAGCGGCCGCAGTCCCAAAGATCCGGCTAAAGGCATTATTGTAGCTAATATCGATGGGGATCTGGATTTTATTAAAACATTGCACGTCCCCATTTTAGAAGGGCAAGGATTTGCCGATCACTTTTTTCAGACAGCGAGCAGCGGGGACTTAGATACCCTGCAAACTAAAAGCCTTACGCCCACCTACCTGACAAAAGAGTTACTGGATCAGTATAACATTAAAGGCAACCCCGTTGGAAAAGAAATTAAGGAACTTGGCGCGTATATTATTGGCGTAATCGGTGACTTTAAGGCCCTTTCTCTAAAAAACAAAAATCCGTATATCTCCATTCATATCCGTACGCAGCCCCTCCGTTTTGGATATCTATATATTAAAATTGCAGGAAATAACACTTCCGCCACATTAAAGTTTATTGAGCAAAAGTGGAAACAGTTCTTTCCTAAAAGCGCTTTTGATTACAGCTTTGTGGATGAGAGGATTAATAAATTATATGAAACCGAAGCAAGGCTGACAAGCCTGTTTAATATTTTTTCGATTCTGGCAATTCTTATTACCTGCTCCGGTTTGTTTAGCCTCGTTTCCTTAATGGTGCGCAAACGAACTAAAGAAATCGGCATACGCAAAGTCATGGGTGCGTCGGTAAGAGAAATTGTCTTACTCATTACCAGAGACTTTTCTGCACTGATTCTGTTATCATTCTTTGTGGCAATGCCCTTTGCCTATTATGCACTCAATAAATGGCTGCAAGGGTACGCTTACAAAACAAAGCTATACTGGTGGTTATTTGCACTTGCTGGCGGAATTACAGTTATGATTGCTTTTATCAGTATAAGCTTTAAATCATTCGCTGCTGCAAAAGCAAACCCGGTCAATAGCCTAAGGGACGACTAGTCACTGATAAAGGATTATGTAACTGAACAGAAGGACAATAATCCCAAAGCTGGGATTGTTGTCTTTTACCTATCGCATCAGTAACTACTATCGAGAACATCAAGCGTTTACTTCAACAAAAAAGAACGTAACAGTATCATGCTCCAACTCGCTCCAATTTTTTATACTGGCATATAGCCAATAGAACAATATTTATTAAACGATAAATGCTAGATTTCTGAACCTATTCCCATCTTGTAACGCAATCGTGGATTTCGGGGTTGGCAAGAAAAAATCAACATATTGACAACCCAAAGGATATATCGCACCTCAAAATAAATTTGGCCAATTTGCTTTTTGTTCTAATTTTGCCTCCAGACCAAAACAAAAATTGTGAAAAAGTTACTTATTCTCACAGCTGCAATATGTATTTGCGCATGCAGTTTCAGTCAAACAGGAAAGAATATAGAAATCGGGTTGGATGTGGGTTATAATGCAGCCACCGTTTCTACAGGAAACCAGACGAATAGTGAATATCGAAGCGGATTTAACGCCGCATTTTTGATGGAATATTACTTTTCAGACAGATGGGGCATCAAAGGGAAACTACTGTACGACCAGAAAGGCTGGAATAATGGTTATCTCAGCTTCGAAAATAATGGCGAAAGTTTCTATACTAATTATAAACTCGATTATATCACCGTACCCGTCATGGCCAACTGGCATTTTGGAAAAAAGAGGAATTGGTATCTGAACTTCGGTCCCTATATCGGTTTCCTTTTAAATGCGAGCGAATCGGCCGGGGGCACTGACCTGAAACCACTCTTTAAGAAAATCGACGCAGGTCTGGCTTATGGTATAGGGGTAAAATTCCCAATAGCCCCCAATGCCAAATTATTCCTTGAACTGGACGACCAATCCGGAATTGCCAATATCGTCAATTCAACCGACGGTTCTTCACTGCATAGTAACCGAGGCAGCTTCAATATCGGTGTAAATTTTCTTCTAAAATAGAAGACTTCGCTATGTAAAATCCAACAGCAGCAAATTAGTGTGCATAACACATTACCGCCGTCATGCACACTAATTTGCCGAGGCTGAATACCTGGTCTTTGGACTTACTAAATCCGAATAATGGCTGTTGTGCTAATACCTATTTTTATTGCCATTTCTTTTTTTGATATTTTCGGGTTCTTTACTATCCTTTCTATTATTCGTCGTTGACTATCTACCAACCCATCTACCAACCCATCTACCAACCCTTCTACCAACCCAACCTTTTCTGATGCAGGAAAAGAGATTCTTAAAAAATTATCCATAAATCTAAAGCATTCTTTTCCATAGCTCCTTAAAATCCCAGGCACACCCGATCCTAACTGTTCAACAATCTCTAAATCACGAAACACACGCATCAATTCCCTATTTCTTTGAATAGAAATTCCTTCAAAAAATTCCTCTTTGGTTAAATCATCCGGTAATGAACCAGCAGAAGTAATCTCTAATCGGTCTGCAAAGATTTCAAATTTAGGTAATACAAAACAAAGTTACTTCTAATAACAAACAATGCACAGATCATCCTACAACCCATTCATATCACTATAGAACCTTTTGTGTTTAGTTGTATCGGCGTCCAGCAATCGAAGACTGGATTATCAACATATTCAATCTCTGTTATCCCCTATGGATGATCCCAACCTGCATTTTGTACCAGATTCGGATTTAAGACCAGCTCATCATAATCGATCGGATAATAATATTTATAGTCTTCCCACTCCCTGTCAATATTGGCCTGCCATATTATGGTACCGCTGGTTCCATTAGACAATTTTGCCTGTTCATTGTCAATCAGATAATAATACACACCGGGTGTTTTTTTAGAAGGGATCTTAGTAACAAAGCAAACATCATCATGGCCATCTTCGTTCAGATCGTAGGGTTCATCCAGTTTAGGAACATAAATACCCTGATAAGGCATGGCCAGCAGATCACCCAGTTTCCAGCGGAATAGGTCGTCATAGCGCAGGCCTTCGAGGGCCAGTTCAATGCCTCTTTCCCTGCGAATCTCCAGCAAAGCCGGATCGGTAATACCTTTAAAATAATGTTGTTGCAGGTATGCATCAGCTACTGTCGGCATTGCAGTATTGGTAATACCTGCTCTCGCCCTGAGCACGGCAATCGTATTATCCCAGTCTGCCTGTTTAAATGTCCCCAGTTCTGCTTTAGCTTCTGCGTAATTCAGCAGCACTTCTGCATAGCGGATCATGGGAATTGAATTGGTGTTTTTTGCAATACCGTCAGTTGCCTTATCGTCCAGGGTGAACTTCAGCGGCTCATATCCTGTGTACGTATAGGTAAAGTCTGGAGGCGCCGCTGTTCCATCGCTTCTTTTATAATCCCCCATACGAATGGTCTGCTGCAGCCTGAGGTCTCTGTTTTTTACTTCTTCCGGGAACGGCTCTGCGTCAAAACCAGCCTTATCGGTAAAGCGGGAACCATCTCGGTTCAGGTAGGTATCGATAAAGGTCTTGCTGAAGCTTAAGCGTGCACCATAGGTGGCGCTGGTATAATACCAGTTCGCATCGTTAAACACCTGATAATCCCCGTCACAAACGTAGGCCAGGATGGTTTCATCAGAGGGAGGTGTCTGGCTGACAAACAGATCCCGGTAACTTAAGGCCGGGTTGCTGCTGTTCACGTGAATAGAATACAGATGGCTATCGATTACCTGCTGCGCTGCGTCTACTGCATTTTCCAGCCATTTCTGGGCTGATCCCTGCAAGTTGAGTTCCGTATGATACTTTCTGTAAGTACCCTCATAGAGGCAGACCCTGGATTTAAAAGCCAGTGCCACCCATTTGGTTACCTCGGAACAGGTATTATCCTTGGCATCGTCAATATGTTCACAGGCGTAATCCAGATCAGACAGTACACTATCCATCACCAGTGCCCTTGGATCCCTTTTCTTGTACAAAGCTGTATCGTCTACGCTAAGCGCGGTATTATACCAGGGCACATCTCCATAACGCTGTACTTTATCAAAATAGAACCAGGCCCTGAAAAACCTTCCTAAACCTTCAAAATGTGCTTTACGTGCATCATCAATATCAGCTGTCTGAAAATGATGCAGAAAATAATTGACATTACGCAAAGCGCTCCAGCTCCAGCTATTCGCCTGTGTGGCGGAGAACGCACCTGGAATCAGATAGGTCGAAACAGTTTTGTTTGCAGAATAATCCGTCAGGCCGTCTGCTCTGATAATATCATTAGCGGAAGGTAATATCTTGTAAAACGAGTTGACGTACAGCTGCAGGTCCTTTTCGGTATTAAAAGCCGTGGTAGGCGTAAGTTTGTCGAATGGCTCCAGATCGAGTGCATGTTTGCCACAACTACCCAGCAGCACGGCGGTCAACATTATTAAAATCCAGCTTAATTTACCATTGAGTCTTTTCAAATGACTTGACCGGTCATTTGCGCTATCTCTTTTTATATTATTATACGTTTTCATTGTTTGATCATTAAGTTAGGTTAGAATGTAACGTTAATACCGATGGTGACAGATTTCATCATGGGGTAGTCCATACCATCTCCTGCCCCGGAGCTGAAATCAGGGTCTGCGCCTTCAATAAGTTCCGGATCCATGGTCTTTACGTGCTTATACATCGGTGACCATACCCATAGATTCTGCCCGGTGACATAGATTTTAGCCATGGTCATCCCCCATTTAGAAACGAGTGAGTTGGGAAGCTTATAACCAATAGACAGATTCTTTAACCGGATATAACCGGCATTCTGCACATACCGGGTTTGCTGCACCTGCAATTCCTTGCCGGAATTCAGGGCTACATAACCTCTCAATCTGGGAAAATAAGCATCGGGGTTTGCCTCTGACCATTGATTATTGTACACATCCACCGGCTCCCAGCTATAGGGTCTGTTATATTGTCCCCAGAATAAGGATGCGTCTGTCCCGGGATACCAGTCTTTTTTACCTACCCCCTGGAAGAAGACAGAGAAAAAGAAATTGTTCCAGTCTGTACTCAAATTCAACCCAAAGGGAAATCTGGCCTGTGTATTACCGATCACCTTTTTATCTCCCGGGTCAGTCAAAGTACCACTGCCCGGAGAGATCACGCCATCTCCGTTCAGGTCTTTAAATTTCAGGTCACCCGGCAGGGCCTGGTTACCACTTGAAGCATAGATCAGCGTCTGATCTGCATGATTTGCTATATCCTCTGCACTGGTAAAAAAGCCCTCTGTAACATAACCCCACATATCGCCCACTTTCATGCCTTTATAATAGGTATTGATCAGCCCCAGCGGGTTGTTATACTTGGTCACATAGGAGACGTGGTCGGAAAGAATAAAATGAACAGAATAATGGAAAGGTTTAGATCCGCTTCCGATATTATCTTGCCAGTTCAGGCTCAACTCCCAGCCTCTTGTTTTCAGGTCGGCGTAGTTGCCTTTAGGGACACTGGCCCCAAAAACGCCGGGCAGTGGCAGGCCAACAGTGAACATATCTGTCGTATAACGGGTATACCAGTCAAAGGAGGCATTCAAATGGTTTTTGATAAAACTGACATCTGCCCCGAAATTAGCCGTAGTTGATTTTTCCCAGGTAAGTCCATCAGGGATAATATTGGGGTTTTGGGTGGCATTAGGGTTAATGCCATTTAATATCATGCCCAGCTTAGCGACCGACATGGTTTCCTGATAAGAATAGGGATCTACATTCCCATTACCTAAGGTTCCGTAGGAAGCTCTAAGCTTCAAATCGGAAATAAAGTTTTTGGAGACATGCCAGAAAGGTTCCTGGGAAATCCGCCATCCGGCGGAAGCGGAAGGGAAAAACCCGTATTGCTGATCATGCGGAAACTTGGAAGACCCATCATAGCGGCCATTCACTTCTAACAAATAGCGTTCGGCGTAATTATAATTAAACCTGAAAAAGCCGCCTAATGTTGTCCACTCCTCTCCGCCACCGGTCAGTGCAAAATCCTGTCCGTCGATCAGCGAGAAATCAGGCAGATCGGGGTTGATCAGATCGTAGCGCTGATAATAACGCTTTTCCAATTTTGAGTGCTCATAATTATACCCCAACAGCAGTTTAAAATAGTGTTGTCCGAAGCTATGATCATACTCACCATAAAGGTTGGTACCCTGATAATCGGTTTTATTATTGCGCTCGTTCATACGACTGTCCCCTTGTTCACCAAATTTCGTAGGACTTTCTCCGTAAGGAACCGGCACATATAAGCGGGTCTCTAAATAAGTCGTATAGCCGAGCGTCAGATCCCCATGGAAATGCAGGTGGTTATCCAGAAAATTGGCATCAAAACTGGAGCTGTTTGAAATCTTATTGGTGATCTGGTCCGAATAGTTATTACCCGTCACAAATCCGCCGAGTGTGATGGCTGCGTTTCTGGTAAGACTTCCGTCCGGATTGTACAGCATGGCAATCGGAAAGAACTCATCTGAGATACGGCGCCATACGGGCGTCGTTGGATCCGCGTGATTAATCAGAGGAAAATGATAAGTCATTCTGGAATATTCCAGATTATTGGCCAGCCTCAGCCACTTAAACGGTTTTACAAACCCCTTGGTCCTGAGATTATACATCTTGTATTTGTCCGGATTGTCCTTAAATAAGCCGTGTTGGTAGTTATACCTTCCGGACAAATAATAACCTGCTTTATCCGTTCCGCCCGATGCACTTAATGACTGCTCTGTAGAAGGATTTACGTCTGCATATAACAAATCTTGCCAGTCTGTACTGCCGTAGTAGACGTAGTTTCCGGTGGTTGGATCAATATCTATTTTTGGCAAGCTCGGATCATCATGTCTTTTTTTGAGCTCATCCAGATAATCTAAAGAAACGGGAAATACACTATTTGCCTTGGCTGGATGAGACTTGTAATCATAATAGGCATAATAGGCAGAGTCGAAGTTCTTCGCCCAGGTGTAACCGTCTGTGATAAAATCTGGTGTAATGGTCGGCTTGCTAAAGGTCAGGCTACTGGAGAAATTAAGCTGGGTTTTTCCATTACGCGCACTTTTGGTGGTAATCAGAATAACACCAAAAGCACCTCTGGACCCGTAAATAGCAGCAGAAGAGGCGTCTTTTAATACAGAAACGCTTTCAACATCATTGGGGTTCAACATATCGGGATCTCCAGGAACGCCGTCAATAAGTATTAAAGCGCTGCCGCCGGCGCCAATGGAGGTCGTCCCCCTGACGTTATAGTCAGCACCTCTTGTAGGCTTACCATCCTGCATACTGATATTCAGGTTGGGCAACACCCCCTGAAGGCCTCTGGTTATATTAGGCATCGGCCGGTCTTCAAAAACCTCACTGCCCACCTGACTTACCGCACCGGTCAGGTTTACCTTTTTTTGCGTTCCATATCCCACGACGATGACCTCATCCAAAGAACCGGTTTCTGCTTTAAGCACAATCTTGTTCTGTCTGGAAGCGGATAAAGGGATATCTTGCGCCTTAAAGCCGATATAAGAAACGGTGAAAAGTTTCAGGGTGTCCTGCGGCTTTTGCACCTGCAGCGAAAAAAGCCCTTCTGAATTTGTGGTGGTGCCTAGTACACCGCCTTTTAGTTTAACGCTCACACCGGATAGTGGGGCACCGGTCTGATCATTTACCTGGCCACTTAAGACAATTTGTGCCCAACCGGACAAGGGAAGTAATGCTCCAAGTAATAAATAAAAGAGCTTCTTTTTAACGAAGCCCGATAAGCACTCGAAAAGGCCGGCTTCTTTGTTCATAATTTTCATAAAAAGATAAATTTCACTGTTTAAGACCCGTTAAATAATCTTTACCCGAACATCTATAATTGAAACCATATGTAACAATACGAAAGCAATTTAAAGCAATATTTCTATTTGCACAAAATTTAATTAACATTTTTTAATTAATTTTCTTACAAAAGCTTAAAGACTTCACAATCAGAATACTGGGGCTTTTCCTGTCATATCTGGCAATCAGGAGGGCAAATTAAACTTCACAAGGCTAATTATCAGCGAGTTAATATTACGTAATTATTAAGAAGCAGAAGAGATTAGCGGGTTCCCTGGGTGACTTACGTAAAAAAGAAGATGAACAGGCAAGTTATGTAACGCAATTATCTTAAATAAAACAGAAATCAATCCAAAAGCATATCTAACAATTTGAAAGAAACTGTCCCTTCACCCTTACACCGCCTCAGGCAGATTGTTTTAACTTACGTAAGTCCCTTAAAATCAAATCGGGCTGCCTGTTTTGAAGGCGCCCGATCAGATTTAAAGCGCTGGCAATAGATGAACGGCTTTATTGCTATAAGAGGCGTTAAAACCTGTAAAATCGAAAGTTTCAGTAACAAATATCCATCCCCGTTATTTTACTTCATTCCAGGTATCTGTTCTGAAGGGGACGGCAGGTATACCATACATATTGCAAAGGTTCGCCGCGCTTACGACGTTTTTAAAAGCATAACGCACAGCAACCGGTTGTTTGACGGCGTCACTCCACACGGTCACCGAACCTGGATGATGCGTATCGAGTGTAGCCGTGGCTGGATAAAAGACCTTATCTTCTCCTGCTATTTCAAAGCCGCCCACAGGCTCCTGATACCAAGGGATCAACCCACTTTCTGCATGGCTAAGCTGGACAGTCATTTTGCCTTCTTTAGTCTTCTCAGCCGAAAGCAACGATGGCGCATGAGGGTCAAAACCCTTCTGGCCATAGGTATCCGCCAGGGCAAGTGCGGCAAGCCGCTCTCCTACCTTGAACTTCTCGCTGGGATGAATGCATCCGGGTGTACCGATATCTGTTGTGGCGGCCATCGCGCTGTTGGCAATAAGCTTTAGGGCATGGGTCTGATTTTCGACAAAGAGCGGATAGGTCGTTGAGCTGTCTGCATCATAGCGAAAAGGTGCTATTTGTACATAATAAAATGGCATCTGATCATGGGAATCGCCCCAATCCTGGCGCCACCGCGTTACCATGGCAGCCATCATCTTATCATAGTGATCAATATTGGGCAGATTGGACTCCCCCTGATACCAGAGAAAGCCTTTTGCAGTATACTTTCTGATAGGAGCAATCATGCCACCATAGAGTTCACTGGGCTTTATCCCATTTGCCTTATTTTTCTGTTCATATTGCCCGGCGGTTACACAGGATTTGAGCGTTTCCAAAGGCATCCAGGATTCTATTTTCGTACCTCCCCAGTCTGTAGCAATGACCCCAACAGGCACGTCGATTGCATGGGTCAGGTTATAGGCAAAAAAATAAGCCACTGCAGAAAAGTTTGCGACGACCTCCGGGGTGGCCGCTGCCCAGCTTCCGCCTTTACAGTCTGCCTCTTCCTTGAAAGATCTGGCTTTCTCTACGGTGAACATGCGGATATTATTTTTCTCCCGCCCGGCGGCGGTGATATAGTCAAAGGCGCCCGTCACCGGTTGATTGGAAAACCCTTTAACAGGCATTTCCATATTACTTTGTCCGGAACATACCCACACTTCTCCTATTAAGATGTTATCCAGGCGCAGTGCTTCCCCGTCACTGATCGTAATAGACTGCGGCGTAAAGGACCCTTCAGGTGTTTGCAGCTGAAGGATCCAGTTACCCTGGGCATCGGCCTGGGTACGCAATTGCGCGTTCTGCCAGGACGCCTTTACTGTTACAGTCGCATTTTTGTCTGCCTTGCCCCAAAGGTTGACTTTAGAGGCCTGCTGGAGCACCATGCTGCTCCCTAATACCTTAGGCAATATAACCTTCGCCGATAGCGAGCAGCTTAGGGTAGCCATAAAAAAGAAAAGAGAAAATCGTTTCATAACTTCAGTTTAATGATAATAATAGTAAGAGAATCTAATCGCCCCCGAATTTAAAAAATAATCCGGTTGTATCCGCGCTTTTGTTTTATCCTTCTGTATCACAACTACCACCGACACTTGCCGGAATTTGCAAAGGACCGCTCAAAGAGATGCTCATCTCTGAAACAAAGCATGTATCACGGTTGACTAAATATGGATGTTTGGCTCCGGTGGCCTATATTTGCATATGCCGTCCCGGGATTTCCTCTCTCAGATACCAGATGCTGATGATGAAACCGGGTTTTTTATGTAAGCATAATATAAAACGCTTATCTTAATACTACGCTGACAATCCCCGCTCGGGCTCTAAACAGGTTGACTATATTTTTGATTTTGTTGGGATATTTTAACGAGCCTGTCTAATGCATATTTTAATTGCTCCAAATGCTTTTAAGGGAAGCATTACCGCACAAAATGCGGCTGCCTGTATCGACAAGGGCCTTAAGGCGAGCGGCCCAGGAGGAGATCAACAACAGACAAATACGAAAATTTGGTTATGACAATGCAAATGAAGGATTTTTGCGCTTCGAAGGCAGCGTTGGGATTTCTATAAGTGAGAATGAATATTACGGGAATGCTATCGTAGCTATCTTGGAGAAGGATAAAATGCCCCTGAAAATCATCAATACGCTTTCCAAAAAAGTAATTATTGATGAAGAAACCTTTGAGTTGGCTATGGAAATTCGTTTAGGCGTAAACGAAATTGAAAAAAAAGTGCAACAATTGACGTAGATGACGATGGTAATATTAAATCAGGCACGACAGGAAAAGGAACGTATTATGCTTTAAAACGTCAGGTTTAAACGTGTCATATACGTGCCAAACATGCCACAAAGGTGCAATATACCTGCCAAACAAAGAAAAGCCGGATTGCTCATCGACTTAACAACAACCAAAGAATCAACTGTATGTCATTGCATAAACTTTTTTTATTCACTAAGGATACCGATACACCGGCCACCGAACGGTTATCTCGTATATCTTTAGGGATAACGTATAGTTCCTTAAATCATATCGAATTGTTCAAAAACGACTGATGCCCAAAGTGGTGCACCGATATGATAAATATGGCTTAAATCGCTTATTTTGAGCGTCTTTGATATTAAAAAGAGCCCTAAGCGGGATCACAGAAATAGCATACAATTCCCTGCAAATAAACACATTACAGGGATTTTTTTATGACAGGCACAACATAGGTAAAACAATATTCAGATTAAATTTTTTGATTTCGCTATTTGTCAAAAATATCCATTGCTTTATCCAGTTCTGTGTTCAAAATTCTCGCATAAATCTCGGTATGTTTTACAGATGAATGACCCATTAACTTTGAAAAATATTCTATATGGATTCAGTCACCTTATGTTATAATGCAGTGGAAGAAATTGGCGTGCGTCTTTCAGATCGAGATCTCGCCCCGTACAAACACCCATTTTTAGTAATATTCTGTCACAGAATGGAACTCTGTACTAAAAGGATCATCCATTCGATTCATTGTTTCGCTCCTTGCAAAATTGATCCGCCTCTTCTTTTTTCTTTTGGATGGTTTACTATTTAATCGTAATATTGCAATTAAACAGTAAACCATGGGAGCGACAAAAACAGATTTATTCACCAAAAAACAAAACGAGTTGGCGAACATGGCTAAGGCCATTGCCCATCCCGCACGTATTGCCATTTTACAGCAACTTATTAAAACCAATGCCTGCGTCTGCGGCAATCTGGTTAATGAACTTGGCTTGGCACAGCCTACTATTTCCCAACATCTTAAGGAACTTAAGCTGGCGGGCATCATTCAGGGAACGGTAGAAGGAACAAGCGTTTGCTATTGCATTGAACCTAAAGTCTGGCAAAAATACCGCCAGTTTTTCAATGATTTCTTTGTAGCTGTTAATGAGCTTGCTAAAGGCGACGACTGTTGTTGATTTTTTTATTCTAAATGATTGCATTATTGCAATAAACAAATAAACATATAAAAATGGATAACAACAAATACAAAATCCTTTTCGTGTGCGTACATAACAGCGCCCGGAGTCAAATGGCAGAAGCCTTTTTGAACGAATTAGGCAAAGAGCAGTTTGAAGCGGAAAGCGCAGGTATAGAGCCAGGGAGCCTCAACCCTAATGTCGTTGAAGCAATGGCAGAAAGTGGAATAGACATAAGTAGCAAACAAACCAAAGCAGCATTCGACCTGGTACAACAAGGTAAACACTATGATGCGGTGATAACCGTATGTGATGCGGCCAGTGCTGAAAAATGTCCGGCATTCCCCGGCAAAACCAAGCGCATAGCCTGGTCATTCCCTGACCCTTCTGCCATTGGGGGGCCTAAGGATCAGATAATGGAGCAAACCCGGCAGGTTCGGGATGCCATAAGGCAAAAAGTGGAAGATTTTATACAGGAAGCTGGTCCTGTGAAATTCTGGATATAATACTACTGATCATCTTAAATTGATATACTCATGAATAATGAACAGAAATTAAAAGAGCTGGTAAAACAAAAATATGGAGAAATTGCCTCACAGGATAAGGCGGTGAATCAGGCATCTTGCTGCGGGTCTGGCTGCTGTTCTACCGATGTTTATAATATAATGAGTGAAGATTACAGCAAGCTGGACGGCTATAATCCCGATGCTGACCTCGGACTGGGTTGTGGTTTACCCACTCAATTCGCTCAAATTAAAGTGGGCGATACAGTCATTGACCTGGGTTCTGGTGCAGGAAACGACTGCTTTGTTGCCCGAAGGGAAACAGGCGAATCCGGCAAGGTAATCGGTATAGATTTTACCCCCCAAATGATTGAAAAGGCCAGAGCTAATGTGGAAAAACTGGGCTATAACAACGTGGAGTTCCGGCAAGGAGATATTGAGAATATGCCGGTCGGGGCCAACATTGCCGACGTAGTGGTAAGCAACTGTGTGCTGAACCTGGTTCCAAATAAAGACGGTGTATTCAGGGAAATATACCGGGTGCTGAAGCCGGGTGGTCATTTCAGTATATCGGACATCGTGCTGGAAGGCGATTTGCCCCTTGCGTTAAGGCAGGCAGCCGAAATGTATGCCGGATGTGTGGCCGGAGCCATTCAAAAGGAAGAATATCTCGGATTGATAGCAACAAACGGCTTTGCCAATGTCGTACTCCAAAAAGAAAAGACGATCGAAATACCGGATGATATATTGGTTGCTTATATGTCACCGGAACAAATTAATCAATTCAAGGCTGCCAGAAGCGGTATTAAAAGCATTACTGTTTATGCAGAAAAGGTCGCTTGCTGCGGCCCGGATTGCTGTAGTTAACCTCAATCGTTATTATGCCTACAAAGTGCGCACCTATTTACAAAAGAAAAAAGCTTAGCTTTCTTGACCGATTTTTAACACTCTGGATTTTCCTGGCGATGGCTATGGGTGTATCCATAGGTTATTTTCTGCCTTCGTCCTCGGCGTTTATCAATTCTTTTTCCTTTGGTACTACAAACATACCATTAGCCGCCGGCCTTATTTTGATGATGTATCCGCCACTGGCAAAAGTGCATTATGAGCAAATGGGCAAGGTATTTCAGAATACAAAGGTGCTGGGCGCTTCTTTACTACTGAACTGGGTTATCGGGCCGGTGCTAATGTTCTTTCTCGCTGTACTTTTCCTGCATGGTTACCCTGAATACATGACGGGCCTTATATTGATAGGCCTCGCCCGCTGCATTGCCATGGTTATTGTATGGAATGAACTGGCGGAAGGAGACAGGGAATATGCAGCTGGATTGGTAGCCCTGAACAGCATTTTCCAGGTATTATTATATAGCGTATATGCCTACGTCTTTATTACGGTCCTTCCACCTTTGTTTGGTTTCAAAGCATCAAGTATAAATATTACCATTGGACAGATTGCAGAGAGCGTAGCTATTTATTTAGGGATACCTTTTGCCGCGGGCATCATCAGTCGTTATCTTTTAATAAAAATGAAAGGAGAGCAATGGTATCAAAACAAATTTGTTCCCTTTATTTCGCCAGTTACCCTGATAGCACTACTATTTACTATCATCGTCATGTTTAGTCTGAAAGGGCAAATGATTGTCCAGATACCTTTGGATGTGTTGCGTATTGCGCTACCACTGGTAATTTATTTCGCAATTATGTTTATGGTAAGCTTTTTTACCGGCAAAAAATTAGGTGCCGACTATTCCCAAAACGCTGCCGTTTCTTTTACGGCCGCCGGAAACAATTTCGAACTTGCTATTGCTGTGGCCATCGGTGTATTTGGCATTAATTCAGGAGAGGCTTTTGCTGGTGTAATAGGCCCGTTAGTAGAAGTACCTGCGTTAGTCGGCCTCGTTAACGTTGCATTCTGGTTGCGAAACAAATATTACAAAAATGCATAAAAGAGATTTCTAATGCAGCCTTTTTTACACTGGCGTTTTCTGACCCTATTCACGAAATTACCCTTTTAATGTCTATGTGATTTACGTTGACGTTTGCAACAATTTGATTATTAGATTTCAGCAAATTATACACCCTCGTCGGTGGCTCTAAATCCTTTATGAATTGATTCGACTGGAAAACAGATAATATTAATTATCAGACAACTAAAAAGAATACCAGTAAAACTGATAATGATAGTACACCAGTTGATTCGCTAAGTGCACCAGTTAACCCCCTAAGTGCACCAGTTGATAAATTATTATTTAACCAATTACCACCTGAACTTCAGAAAAGAATTGGAAGTCTTCCGCAAAGAAACAAAGATCATATATTACTTAGTAATATAACATTCGAGCTTTGCAAATGGCGACCGCTTAAATCTAATGAATTAGTAAATATTCTCGGACGAACTGAAAAATATCTCATTAGGAATTTCATAACTCCTTTAAGAGACAATTCATTATTAATGCCTTATAAAAACAAAAAGTGATCCCAGCGGGAACACCAATAGCAGAGGCTATGGCAAATGCCAAAGCTAGCCTTATCCTTTGAACTTGGTAACAGGCTGGCCGGCTAAAGACGCCAACAGCCACTCCAATGAAATAAATAATAAGCCATCAAACAATGTCATCAAGACTACAACTAAAGGCCTGCTGAGAATACCAGGTCCGTCAACTGGCAAGAGGAGTATTCAGGGGCAAATCTGAGGCCCGGGAAAACCGGCAGCAGCGCATAAAAGAGAGAAAGTAAAAAATCAGCAAACACAAAAAGGCCCTAATGTATAGTGTTTACAATAGGGCCTAAATTGGCATTATTTGTAGGCGGCAGTTAAGCGACGCTCTTAGGCGATCCTAACGACTATCCGTTGTTTGCTCTTGCCATTTCAATCATCATGGAAATCTCATTTACCGCCTGTTCGTCACTGCCGTCGAATCCAGTCAGCTGAAACCGGATATGTCCTTTAGGATCGATCACAAATTTAGCCGGTATTCCCTGAACACCGTAGCTGCTGACTACTTTATTTTGTTTTGAGGCAGGGTCTTTTAAATCCATCAACACTTCAAAATTATAGTGATTGTCCTGAACATAGGCTTTGGCCTCGTCAGTAGCTTTGTCATCCCTTTCCCAGGTATGGATAAACAGGAACTGAACATTTTTGTCGTTTCTGTATTTATTTACGGCCTTTTGCATGGCGGGGAAAGACCTTTTGCAAGGTCCACACCAGGTAGCCCAAAAATCAACCACCACTGTCTTGCCTGCAAACTGGCTCAGGGACACTTCTTTGCCATTCACATCTCTGAGTGTAAATCCAGGGGCTGGCTTATCCATGATCTGGCCAGTTAGTTCTTTGCGTAAATTCTCGAGTACGACCTTTTTAATTTTATCCATATAAGCCGTATAAGCTGCCGCATCTCCATGGCTGCCCAGATAAAGTTCACGGAAGGTAGAATCTATTTGCGGAGTGGCTTTGCCGGTCTTTATGACTTCTTCCAGCTTGTCATAAGCATCCTGGTTGCGGCCAGCGTGCAGGAGCAGCTTTGCATAAGTATAGTTGGTCGCGGGATCTATCTGCTGATTCATCTGATAAACCGTATCAATATATTGCAGGGCCTCATCGTATTTATGTTCTTCAAATAATATTTTAGCATAGGTCCTGGTCAGCCCGGGGTAGCCCGAGGCTGCAAACTTACCGGCGTTGTCCGTCGCATTCAGAAAAAGCCTGGAGCTTTCCATCGCTTTTTTGGTATAGATCTCAGCGTTTGCCAAGTCTCCCTTCTTATAGAAAGTTTCAGCGATGCTGCCATAACCATTTCCCTTCCAGAATTCTTCCATGAGTTTATCGATGAAAAATTTCGCTTTGTCGGCATTTCCTGCTTCGGCATAGCGTTTAGCGATAGCAGCAGTTACATAATCATACACCACCCGGTCATGATCTTCGCTCGGAAATTTTTCGGGTGGGAACTTTGCGATCCACTGGTTATACACTTTCTCTGACGCTTCGGGGTCTTGCGCGTCAAAAACTTCCTTTGCGCCGTTGCTACGGGCAATATATCCCAGTGGGAACTGCTTGAGTTCTGCCTCTTGCAAAGAGTCTACAACGCCGGTTTTCCCTAACCGGTAATAAAACCTGCTGGCCTCCATCCAGTCTTTCTCTTTGGATGATTTTGTCAGTTGCTTAAGGCCCTGAAGCACTTTTGCCGTATCCAGCGGCTGGGATTTCATAAGAGAATCCAGCTCCTGGATAGCAGGGCTGTTTTTTTGCGCGTTGGCCGCTACAGTCAATGTAGTGCCTAGGGCTAAGAGAAGAAAACATTTTTTCATCATTATTTTGTTTTTCATTGTTTAAAATTGGCTACGGCTGCCTGGCCGGGTCGACTTGGATATCATGGCGGCCTTCCCGCTCAGTGTCCGGTCTATGTCGATATTGCTAGTTTGTGACTTTGTAGGCGATATCTACTATCTTGTCAAATCCTCCAAGTGTTTTAACCGGCTGGCCGATATCACCCTGATCGCTGACGGAGAAATAATACAACTTGCCCTCTTCCCCCTTATAAGTAGCCACCATCAAAGTCGGCTTTGAACTTCCCAGCAGATAATTCCTGTCAAAGAACATCCGGGTAATCTCCTCCCCTGCAGGCAGATCATAGCATTTTTTAGTCGTATTGGAGGTGATTTCATAGCGCCAGATGCTATTGTCCCTTGTATAAAATATATGGGGCGTTAAGGTGGAGCTGGTAAAGTTCGCCCCCTTGATTAATTCAGCATCCTGTATCGCCTGCTTTTTTAAGGTAACTTTTGTCACGTCTGATTTTGTGGAAAACCTCAGGTAATAACCTTTTTCATCACTGTCTTTCATCAGGCAGCTCCATTCATCTACGGTATTGGAGGAGTCCATATATACCATCGTCAGCCCGACACTGTTCATCATAAATATACTTGGCGTACTTAAATCGGAGGAAATTTCAACAAGACCGGAAGAGGTGACCTGTAAAAACTTCTTGTTGAGATTATCATAAGCTGTTTTGGCAACCGGCGCCGAATAAGCACTCGTGGAAGCCATAAAGGGATAAAGACTATAATTAATGCCGTCTTTGTCCGATGTTAGCATGCCGCCCCACCTTTTCTCTCCCGGGAAACCACCCGTCAGATTATAATAAAGTTTATGGTCATTAAAAATAACGCCGTTATTCCCATATATACTGGCACCGGAAATATAACTCGCCCATTGAATATACTCCGGATTCATGACAGGCGCATTAAAGAAAAGCGTTTGCTGGGTCAGCTCGACTTCCATAGAGGTATAACTGAGCTGCACAATACCGTTACTGCCCAGCAGATACAGTCTTTTTCCTGGATCTGCCAGGTCATCTGTTACGGCCATTTTACCCACATAAACCCGTCTGGGTGTCCCTAAGGGAACGTAACTGGCAAGGCCGGAATAAAGATGATGAAAAATATTGGTGTCCGATTGCATGAGGCTAAGATCCAGCTGGCCTTTATTATCTTCCAGCAGCAACCAGCCTTTATCGTAATTGCCTACTATATTCAATTGATAATACAAGTAAGTGGATACCCCTGATTTTTTGTCTGTTGTCTTAAAGCGTAACAAGTACTGGTGTCCCACCGTAAAGGGACTCCCGTGGATTTGATAGCGCAATGTCCTGGTGTTGGCAATAACGGTCCTGGGCAGTGTATACTCGGAAGCAGGCGAATTATCATACACATCCCAGCTGTAGGTCAGCTCAGCCCCTGACACAGACGCTTCAACCTCCGGGTTTAAAAACAGGGAGTCATTCATCACCACGGTAATCGTATTCAGCCCTGTGGAGTCCGACAGGCCTACTTCATTGATTTTATTAAGTTCTGTATTGCTGTGATCCTTGGTGCAGCTACTCCAGACAGTCACTAATACCAACAGCGGGCACAAATACTGAAAATAACGTAAAGGGCGTATCCCCTGATATTTAGAAATAGATTTATATAATTTCATCTGAGTCGTTTTTTGTATTATGGGAGCGTTACTTCCTGGTTATATTCATCCAGTAACGGATGACCGTTATCTTGTTTGTATTGAAGCAGGGCTGCCTTGGTCTGCTGAACAATAAAAGTAAGCGTAGCCGGATAAGGAGTGGACGTCCAATCGGTAATTCCGCTTACGCTGATAATAAACTGGAACTTAACCCTTGAATAAGATCCGAAATAACGCGACAGCGAACCGTCCCAGTTGTCGGGCTTGTTAAGCTGGTTACTCATGATAATGCTGTATTGCAGCCGGCTGCCGGTCCCTGACAGGTTAATGCCATTATCGGTATACCCGGGTTTAAAATCCTTAGATGCTCCTATGGCCAGATGAATAGTGGCAGCGGTAGTATCCAGCTTGGCTGTTTTGTGCAGGATAACGGCAATAGAATCCTCAAAAGCGCCTGCATGTATCACCTCTGCCCCAAAGGAAAAATCTACTCCCTGCACTGCTGTTGAGCTATCTTCCACAATCAAATTTACTTCCCTGTCCTGCTCGGCGGCGTCGCCCATGATCCGGAAATGTAAATAAACCGTATCCTCCGTTCTTTCTACGTCTTTATTGGCAAAGGTGTAATGAAGAGAATCAGCGTTTATACCGTATTTATAGAAATACACCATGGCTGGCTCGTTATAGGTAATCTCACTACTTTTTTTGCAGCTGCCCAAAATAAGCAGGGCCAGCAAAAGCAGGTTTAAATAGTTGAACTGTTTGTTATTGTGCATGATAATTAGTTTAAAGACCAAACTCAATTTCGTCCTGGGGAAAAGGAAGCACAAAACTTCCCTCGCTGATGGTATTGCCTTCCGGAAGATTGTCAATAGTCAGGATATTTTTTCTTTTATAATAATACCAGAGCTGCCCTTCTCCGTAAAATTCCTTTTTGTATTCCTTTCCAATTTCCTTATCCAGGTTCTCGCCGTCTATATCGGAATCTAAAGGGGGAAGCAATCTTGCCAACCTGACTTTATTAAGATAAGTGACGCCTTCAGCGGCTGAAGCACTGGACTCGGCAGCGATATAGTACATTTCGGAGAGCCGGATCATTGGAATGAGCCCTTCCCTTACATTAAAGCTGTTATCAAACCAGTATTTCTTAGTATAGACAATAGTGGAAGAGAGCTGATTCCACAGGCTTTTAGAGGCGCCAAGCCCCCTGACATCCGCGCCGTAACCCGCTGTGGTAACTTCGTACAGTGCATTTAAAGAGGCGACTGTTGAATAGAGATCTCCTATATCTGCACTGCTGCCTGTGGTGGACTTAAAGTACTGATCGGCAATATTCTTACCCTTAGAGTTGTAAAGGGAAAACAGATGTTCCCTGCTAAATGTCAGATCTGCATCCACTGAGGAAGGATCGCTCTGTATATCGGTGGCGGCCACGAAACTGAATTTGCCACTTTCTATGACTTTTTGCGCGTAGTATAATGCACTGTCTTTTTGGTTATTGTAGAGGTATATCCTGGCTAGCTCTCCATTCACAGCCCAATAGTTCAGGTGATTTTGGCGGTAGATACCTGTCAGGTCACTGGCGGTAGACCCCTGGTTTTGGGAGATCTGATCAATGTCCTGATCTTTAACCAGTAAAGTTTTTGCCTGTTGCAGGTCCTGGACACACTCCTTAATTACCTGGGCGACTGTTGATTTACTTTGAGGGCGGATAGTGAAGTCTTTCATATAGGGAATACCTGCCGCATCGGGATTAATACCCGGCGCCGGCGCAAATAAACGCAACAGGTCAAAATGAAGATAAGCCCGCATCGCATAAGCTTCTCCTTTGATAAGATTATAATTATCGCCTGTAAAAACCGGTGAATGTCCATCTATATTTTTGAGTACATAATTGACCTGGGCAATGGCACTATAGTCTGCTTTCCAGATACTGTCGATCACCTCCTGGACGTTGAAGGGAGCATTGGAGCTAAAATCATAACGTGCAGCACGGCCATAAAAATCAGCGAGTCCGGTTTTACCGCTGTAATACTGCGCCATTACATCCACAAACCCAAAGCTCTGATTGAGCCCATAAGCACTGCTGGCCGCCATCTTTTGATAGGCACCCCATAGCACATCAATAAACCCCTGCTCATTATTAAATTGATTCGCCTCGGAAGTCTGATTTTTGGGATTGACCGTCAGCCATTTATTACAAGAGATTGTACTGATCAATATCCATGCATAAAGACTATAGATAATTATTTTACGTGGCATAGTTTTTCTAATTAATGGATGTTGTAATTTGGAAGGTAAAGGTTCTGCTATACGGATAATCTATTCCCATTTCCCTTTGTACGCTTGATTTATAGAAAAGATCTCCGGAGTAAAGCGTGATCTTGGTATTGGATAGACCTAATTTCTTATTCCATTTATCCGTCAGCCGGTAATAAAGGGAAAGGTTACTTAACGTGAGATAACTGTAATCCTGTACAAACCTGGAACTGGCATAGGTGGGCGACCCCACGGTGTTGCCATTAATGTCAATAATGCCCTTAAAGAAGGCATGATCACCAGGCTGTTGCCACCGGTCTTCCAACACCCTTTTATCCGTATTGTAATAGGTAAGATTAATATTTTCTACCCGGTCAATCAGGGTCTGATTGTAAATCTGGCCGCCATACTGAAAGGAGAAATAAGCGGTAAGCCCAATCCCGTTGAATTCAAAATTAGTCCCGAAGGAGCCGATTGCCTTTGGCCTGGTATCGCCGACGATCTTTTTGTCCAGCGGGTTATAACCGGAGACAATCTGATCGTTTCTGTCTAAAAACACTTCTGTTCCGGTCGACGGGTCAATACCCAGGGAACGGACGGCCCAGATGGCCGTCGTGGACTGGCCTTCCGCATAACGGGTAATGGGTTCAGCATTAAAAGAAGTATCGGCCAGCGCATTCATGGCAGCAATTTCTTTGGACAGCTTGCTGATATGGCTTTTGACCCCGGTCATATTTAAAAACACGGACCAGTTGTTGCGGCTCTGGGCATCATTAAAGATCATGTAATTAGCGTAAATTTCCCAGCCTTTGGACTGTACGTTACCCATATTTGCGGAATAGCTGCCAAACCCGGTGGAAGGAGCGGTAGAAATCGTGGCCACGCTACCGGTCGTATTCTCTATATAATAGTTAGCCGTAAGGTTCAGCTTATTGAACAAGGTCAGATCCAGTCCTATATTCTGTTTGAGGGTCTTTTGCCATCTCAGGTTTGCATTTCCATAACCCAAAAGATAGGAACCGATGACGCCTCTATAGGCCTGGTCGGTGTAATACTGCGTGGTGGTCATGCCTAAATAGCTGGGGAAATTCTGGGATCCCGTATACCCGATGGAATACCTTGGCTTGAAGCGGTTCAACCAGGATTGCCCTTTCATAAAAGACTCGTTTTGCATGTTCCAGCCGATACCCGCAGACCAGAATGGCGCAAAATGATTGTTGACACCAAACTGAGAAGAACCATCTTCGCGAAAGGCAAGATCCAGCAGGTAGCGGTTATCGTAACTGTAGCTGAGCTGGCCCACCAGACCGGCCAGCCGGGAAATACTCTCCGACCCAACCGGCCTGGTGTTCGCGGCAAAGCTGTTACCCATCGTAATTTCATCCATATTGGCATTGGGGAAACCCTGTACCGAAAGGCTGTAGGCATCATAAGTTACTTCCTTGATATTGGCTGCACCTGTGGCAAATATTTGATGTTTACCCCAGGCCTGGTTATAATTCAGTGTCAGCATGTCTTCCAGGCTGGTGCGCGTGCCATATCCTTTTGTATAAATACCTTTAGCGAAGGTCTCTTCTGCTGCAAACTGCGTGGCCTGGGCGGGCAGGAAAAAGTCAGACTCATCTTTTTGCTTCTGGAAGGAGAAGTTGTTCTGGATCCTGAAACGGGGAGAGATTTGCCAGATAAAGGAAAAGTTATCCGTAACGTTCTGATAATAAGTTCTGTCTTTGGTATTCAGGGTTGTATTGTACAGTGGGTTAACGGGCCTGAAGTTGGGGGTGACATTATCCAGCTGGTCCAGGTTATTATAACTGTCAAAACGATTAATTCTTCTGCCGGTTGGATCATAGACAGATTCCAGGTAAAACTTCAATTTTCCATCTTCGTCATAAGGACTCCAATAGGGGTTTAAACGGGTATACTGCTCAAAAGAACCGTAGGGTGAATTATCGGAGTTATTGAAAGAAAGCGTCAGGTCATTTCTGAACTGGAAATTCTTTACGCGGTAATTCAGATAGGAATTACCGGTAAAAGTCCGGCGGCTGGAACCTTTCATTGCACCCTGCACATCATCGAAGGTCATATTTAAGCCATACAGGATGGTATTATCTCCTCCTTCAATCCCTAAATAATTTTTATGCCCAATGGCGTTGCGGACGGGTTTAGATATCCAGTCCGTATTGACGCCCTGCTCCACTGCAGCCTTCCTGGCGCTGTAGACAATATCCAGGTCATTTTGGACCGCATTCCAGGAATAGTCATATACACCTGCTTTTTTTTCCAATTCCAGCTTCTCACTGGCATTTAGCAAATTATAACTGGACAACACGGGGGCTTCCAGAGAAAGGTTTCCAGTGTAGCTCACTCTGAGCTTACCGGGTTTGGGCTTTTTGGTCTCGATCACCACCACGCCGTTGGCTGCCCGTGATCCATAGATGGCTGTAGCCGCGGCATCTTTAAGCAGATCGACGCGTTCAATACGATTCATATCCAAGTCGGTTACTCTCTCCTGTGTCGTTTCAAACCCGTCCAGTATATATAAGGGCGTATTGGGGTCGTTATTGTATTTGAACAGGCTGGAAGCTGCCGCCCCGGGCGCGTTCAGGCTGTTACCGCCCCGAAGAACAATACTTTGTGTCGCATTGGGATTACTGCCGCTGAGAATATTTTCCTGTATATGAAAGGAAGGATCTAGTACGCTGAGCGAAGACAGGAGATTTGAATTGCTGACTTTGGCCAGATCTTCTGAGGAAAACGAACTGGAAGAACCGGTAAAACTCTCTTTGCTTCTGGCAAAAAGTCCCGTTACTACAACGTCATTTAAGGTTTCATCTCTGGGTTCCAGGGTAATGTATAGCTGCTTTAGGTTCTCTCCCTTTAGGCTGAATGACCGGGGGATATAACCAATATATTCGATCGTAATAGTCGATATAGAATCTGGAATACTGATATTAAAAGTACCATCATTACCGGATTGACCGGCGATGATCCGCTCTCTTTGGCGCCCGGAAAGGCTATAGCCAATGGTAGCGCCTACCAGCGGCAGATTGCCCGTTCCCATTATCTGGCCGGTAATTTGCCTGGTTGACCTTTTTAAAACATCATCAGATTCTCCGGCAGCGGTTGGGCGCTTTGTCTGCGGGGAATCGTTAACGCTACCTGCATTATTTTCATCTGTCGGCATAACAGCGATATTTTTTTCGAAGACTTTATACCTTAAATGCAGGGGGCCGAGCAGCTGTGTTAAAAACTCTTCCAGAGTCAGCCGGCCGGACGGCACGTTTACATGACTGTATTTTTTGATAAGTTCCGAGTTGTAGGCAAAACGGTACCCGGTTTTGGCTTCTGTCCCTTTCAGGACAGAACCGAGCGACTGCTCTTTTCCGGCAGGCTTGCTTTCAATGATTGTCTGACGTAAGTCCTGGCTTTTAACCGGCGCTGAAACTGCAAGCCCCGCTGACAAAAGAAGCAGCGCGCCGAGCACTTTTGTCAGGTATGCAGCGGTATTGACGGACAATGAACAGGCTTTTGGCAGTGGACCTTTTAAGGTGCCTGCGAGTCCAGACAGTGTGTACATCATCCGCTCTTTTAGTTTTGAGCTTATTTTCATATTTATCTTCATATTCATAGTGATAAGCGTATAGCAATATTTACTTGATTATATCCTGAGGTCCCCAATGGCTATTGATCTACTGCAGGCAGGGTATTGTACAAGCCGGCCAGTTTTTTTGCTCAGCCGTGGCAATAACTTCCCTGCACCTCCCTAAAGAGGCTTTGTATACTAACCCTGCCTTAACTCATTGAAATAAATCCCCTACTCTATAAGCCGCCCTTTTTAATAATCCTTATATTATTTTCTCTGTCCGTTTTAACTTCAGCTCCAGTAATAGAAGCCAAAATTTCCAATATATCCTCCAGGGAATCCCTGTTGGTAAATGACGCTTTTATCTTGGCTTGCTGAATGGCAGGCGCCACCTGAACCCCAGCATCGAAACGCCTATTGATGACGTGGATAGCTGAATCCAGACTTATATTCTCAAACTGCAGGCTGCTGCCTGTCCAGGCAATCACCTGTTCTGCATCCACCTGAGACTGCAGCTGAACTTGCTGTGTCTCCAGATTCAGTGTGAGCTGCTGTCCGGCGGTCAAAAACTGCAGGTCCTTATGTTTATTTTTCAGCTGCACTTCTCCTTCAATTACGGTAACCTGAATATTGCCGTCTTTGTTTTTAATATTAAAGGAGGTACCGATATCGATGGTCTCCACGCCTGCGGTCATGACAATAAATGGCCTGCTTTTATCATGTACAACCTTAAAACACGCCTCCCCTGTCAGCTGGACATTTCGGATACCGCCATGGTTAAATGCAGCTGTATCAATAGTTACCGTTGCATTTTTATTGAGATATACCTCGGAGCCATCCGGCAGCCTCGTATAAGCACTATGGTAAGTAACCAGCTCTTCTTTAATAGTCTGTACGCCCAATGGATTTTCTGAAGTCCTTTGAACGGCTAGGGGTGCAACCGCTTCGGACTTCTTTTCCAGGTAAAAAAACACCGAAATTCCAAAGACAATCAAAACAGATGCAGCAACTGCTAAAACCACGCTTCTTTTTCCTTTATAGATCTTAAATCCTGGCTTCTCAGGTTGCCGCCCGGCTGTCTGGCTGCCTTGTTGCTCTATTTGCTGCCATAACCAGGTAGCTTCTGAAGGACTGAGCTCTGAGCTTTTATCTTCGGGAATACTTTTGCTATCCAGCTCCTGTACAAGCGATGACAACTCCTCTTCGAAATCCTTATCGGCAATCATCTCCATCAGCGTACAATGTTGTTCCGTTGTCAATGTACCTGCTAAATAGGCTTGCCAAAGTTGCCTGAAATGTTCCATTTGTTCTGCTGAGACCATTGATTCTTTATTACGAATTTTTTAATATCACAGTCCCTCAATAATAATGACGTTATTTTTGAGGCATGGGAGTATAAAAAGAAAAAAAATATTAATTCAAAGGAAATAATGTGCAAAGCAATACGGAAATGCCAATGGCATTCAGGTGGCGTCTCAGTTTCTGAAGAATGACGGACATGTGCTTTTTTACCGTTGCCGGAGACAGATTTAATTGATTGCCAATATCATTATAAGAATAACCCTGGTCACGGGACAGATCATAGATCTGTCTTTGTCTATCGGTCAGCTGCGCTAAAGAATGCCGGAGTAGTTTTTCTGTCTCCCGGTAGTGTAGATTATTGTCGGCCTGTAAATAAGAGGCATCTTCTTGCTGTTCCTCCCACTGTACAAATTGAATGGCTTTCCTTCTCAGTAAATCCACGCAATTGTTTTTACAGATGGTCATTAAATAGGCCTCCTGATTTTCTATGGTTTTCAATTGGTTCCGGTGATTCCAGAGTTTGATAAAACTGTCCTGGACGACGGTCATGGCGAGTTCTTTATCCTTCATTATATAAAAAGCATTTTTATATAATGAAGGATAATAATATTTATAGAGCTCATTAAATGAGCGGTCATCCCCATTTATAAACAAATTCCATATATGTTTTATATCTGCCATTCTTAGTTATTAATTGAACCAGACTCAAAAACAACATCAATTATCCAGGCATTTTCCCAACAATTGCTTAGATAACGTTAAAGGTAATATATTCGGGGCTATATTATTAAAATAGTATAGGGTTGGATTAAAATATTTTCCGCAACAAACAATTGATTGTTCGGTGCTGCGATAAAAAAGGTGTTTTATAAACGTAAGCATTCTACCAACCACGTATTGTTAGCTTTGTGCCTGAATTGTATTATTGCATTGTCAATTTATCAGGCTTATGCTTTCTTACTCGCCCCATTATCGATATTACGTCTATGGTTCTGCCTGTGATATGAGAGGCTCATTCGATGCCTTAAGCGGCCTTGTGAACACCCATATGGAAGGTAAGTTATTATCCGGAGACCTGTTTTTGTTTATTAATAAAAGACGTAATCAATTAAAAATTCTTCAGTGGTGCCAGGATGGTTTCGCCATATATCACAAGCGACTCCAGAAGGGCACATTTGAGCTCCCCTCCAAGCCTGTAATTGAAGCCTATGAATTGCAATTATTGCTTCAGGGAATCATTGTTGAAAAAGTGAGAAAAAAACGTCGTTTTTCTTTAAAATGAATCGTATATACTTTGCTGTAATTCACTAATTACATACCTTTGAGGCCCATTATGCAAGCTGAATCATACGAATCCTTATTGAAAGAAAACACCGAATTGAAGGGGCAATTGGCATCCCTTCAATTCCAGCTTGCAGAGATGAAGCGCCTGATTTTTGGAGCCAAATCTGAGAAGTTTATCTCTTCTGCCAGCAATGGTGCTGATACACCTTCCTTATTCAATCTGGACACCGTCCAGGCTGCAGAAGAGGCCAAGAAGAAGCTTATAAAATACAATAAGACAGTAAAGCCAGAAGGAACTAAACCTACAGGCAGACAGATGTTACCAGAAAATCTGGAACGGGAAGTCATTGAGATCGATCCTGTTGAAGATATTACCGGTCTGACAAAAATAGGAGAAGAAGTTACAGAGCGCCTGGACTATATTCCTGGAAAGATTTTTGTAAAACGCTATGTACGTGCCAAATACGCTAAAACGATAGACGCTGCAACAGGAACCACTCAGGTGTTAATAGGTAAACTGCCTACGGCGCCTATTGAGAAAGGAATCCCAGAAGCAGGTCTGTTGGCTCAGATCTGTGTAGATAAATATGCGGATCATTTACCTATTTACCGCCAGATTAAAAGATATGAAAGGTTGGGCATGACTTTAAATGCCTCCACTATTAATGGCTGGCTGGAAGGTATTAATACTCTTTTGCACCCCTTATACGAATCATTGGGCAGTATTATTAAGAGAAGCGGCTATATACAAGCCGATGAGAGCCCTATCAAGGTACTGGAAGATTCTAAGGCTAAAGCACATCAGGGCTATATGTGGCTCTACCGGGATCCGGTAAAGCGACTGGTCTATTTTGACTATCAAAAAGGAAGGGATAGTTCCGGTCCGATTCAATTTTTGGAACAGTTCCAGGGATATTTGCAGACAGATGGCTACGGTGCTTATGAAAACCCTCAGATTGGGGGTAAATCCGGCGTGCAGCTCATCCACTGTATGGCGCATGCCAGAAGATATGCGGAGAAAAGCCTGGATTATGACAAAGAGCGTTCCGAGCATTTC